>Ga0256405_10009924_pt1 | contig 12804 bp, 12 predicted proteins | sample RumenRJG_02DNA_FD_189096 | JGI IMG/M metagenome (GOLD analysis project Ga0256405, IMG submission 189096) | Bovine rumen microbial communities from Lethbridge, Alberta, Canada - RJG_02 | ecosystem: Host-associated > Mammals > Digestive system > Stomach > Rumen | place: Canada: Alberta...
ACCTTGTATTTTCTTCTACGTCCTGCCACGGCTTTCGCACCTCCTTGGAGACTTTTTCCTCATTATAGCATAGGTCGCCATGGCATGACTATTATTAAATTTTTGAACGAGGTTTTACACTAGTGCGAATTTCCTATGCCCCATCAAGCATCTTGATAATTTTCGCGGGAATCCCTCCCACTAAAGCATTGTCCGGCACATCCTTAGATACTACCGCCCCGGCGGCAACAATCGCATTCTCGCCAATCGTAACTCCGGGCAGTATGATTGCCCCCATGCCAATCCAGGCATTGCGTTTGATATGTACCGGCTTGCAGGTCAGAATAGCTCTGTCCTTGAAATCGTGATTGTTGGTGGCAATTGAGCAGTTCGCCGCAAGCATGGCGTTGTCCTCGATGATGACCCCTCCGGCAGACATGCACACCCAATTATACAAAATGGATACATTTTTGCCGATTTTGACGGTATTTCCGCGAATGACCTGCAAAGGAGGTGCGATATGGCTGCCCTCACCGAAATCGCCATTGAAAAGTTCCGCGATCAAAGCATCGCATTCGGGTGTCATTGGCATGGTGTGGTTAATGCGAAAACAAAGCTGTGTACTCCGCTTAACTTCCTCCGTGAGGCGACGGTTTTCCTCGCTTTCGATTCGCATATCAATCCGCTTTTCTTCCAATTCAAAAGTCCCTCCCTAATACGTCTGTTCACTGTCCGTCGGAAACCCACTTTCCGCTTATCCCCTTTACGGCATCCGCTGCTTTGATTTCCACATCACCGTGGTCTGTATCTATCAGGTGATAACGATCATTTCCCATGCCCATTTCCTTCATGTAGGTAAGCTGCCGAAGTCCATGGCGGCTTTCCATGCGCTCAACCAGGTCATGCTTGGAGGATTCCGGCAGGGCATAGACCAGATCCACCGATGCCTGGTCTGCTGCCAGAATATCAAGGGAGGCAACGATGCCGATATCCGGGGTTACGACGGGGGCCGCACCGGTTCCTTCGCAGTCGCAGGAAACGCTCATATTGCGCAGTACGTTGATGAAGGCAATCTTGTGGGCAAAGTATGAGGTAACCGCCTTGGTGGATTCGGTCATGCGCTCCATGAATTCCTCTTGGGTGATACTCCACTGATCCTTGCCCTCTTCGGTGTGTATCCATTTCTTGCCAATGCGTCCGTCAGCGCAGCCGATGCCGATATTCTTGTCCGAGCCGCCAAAGCCCCCCATGGCGTGTCCCTTGAAATGGGTGAGGGCGAGGAAGGAATCATAATTTACAATGTCTTTGCCCATGGACATTTCGGTGAACCATTTGCCATTGGGTACCGGCAGGAGGGTTGTCCCCTTTTCGTCCATGATGTCCACCGGGCAGAAAGTCCAGCCGTTTGTTTCGATGGCTTTCCTATGCTCCTCCGTAGTGTACCTGCCGCCGTCGTAATAGGTGTTCGTCTCTATGATGGAAGCGCCGGGAAGGCGGGATGCCATAAGCTCCTTGACCCAGGGACGGGGAATGATATTCGGCCCGTGCGGCTCCCCTGTATGGAGCTTGACCGCGACTTTCCCTGCCAATACGCCTTTGATACGGTCAAACATTTTGATAAGCCACGCAGCCGAAAGGTCTCTAGTGAAATATACATAGGACTCTGGCCCCTCACGCCGATCGTATGGCACATAATGCTCTCCGCCGATCCCCGGCATTTTCTTTTCCATGCTCATTGCCTCCTTTTTGCCTGCCGCATTGACGTAGCCCGGCAAGGCACTGATAGCCGCTGCGGCTCCCGCCAGTTTGATGAAGTTGCGTCGTGTGAGTTCGCCCATGATAATTCCTCCCCAAAACTTTTTCTGTTCTTTCCTTCGTCGTGCAAACCGATTGTCCTGCCTGTCAAAGGAATATTCCATTACGCCATTTCGCCCAAATATACTCTTAGCACATTGGGAATGGTTAAATCCCAAAATCCTGCGCCGTAGGCAATACGCTCCACACGGAAATCCTTGGGCATATTTTCCTCATAGGTCGCCAAAGTATGCACAAGGGCTGCCCCCGTGGGGGTCGTGAGTTCCTTTTCCTCGCCCTGATGATAAGTGGAGAATCCACGCAAAAGCTCTGCCGTTGCCGGGGCGGGAACCGGCATGAGACCGTGGGCGCAGTTTACAAAACCGCTGCCTGTATTGATACGGGAGGCCATGACTTTTTCGATGGAAAGATAATCAAGGCAAATGGCAGCTCCCACGATATCCACGATGGAATCCACTGCCCCGACTTCATGGAATGTTACCTCATCCGTGGGACGGTTGTGGATTTTCCCCTCGGCAATAGCCAAATTCTCAAAAATTGCCGTGCTCCGCTCTTTTACGCCATCTGACAGGGAGGAATCCTCAATCATCCTGCGTATATCTGCCCAGGCGCGGTGATGGTGGTGGTGATGTCCCGTGGGATTTTCTTCCGAGTGATGCTCTTCCGGCAATACCTCCACATAGACGGAGGAAATGCCGTTTTTGCTCACTTGACTCGTCCTTAGCTCATAAGCGTCAGGAAGAGGCACTTTGCCCAGTTCTGCTTGCAGATATTCTATCGGAACACCGCCCTGCAGGAAGGCTCCCAGCAGCATGTTGCCGCTGATTCCGGCAAAGCAGTCCAAATACATCGCTTTCATGTAAACCTCACATTTCATTCGATACGGGAAAGGCTGCCGACAAAACAAAATGCTCCGCAGGCAGCCTTCTTTGTCTATTGCAGGGAAGAGGGATTTAATGAGGCTAAGTCAATCAATGGAAACCAGCTCATACTGGTTACTGCCCATTTTAAGTTCCTTCATGGCAGTGAGCTGACGCAATCCCTCACGGCTCTCGATGCGCTCGATCAGGTCGTTTTTACGGGAATCCTCCAGATTGTAAACCATATCCACCGATGCCTGGTCAATGGCGAGGATATCCGTGGAGGCCATCATGCCGAGATCGGGAATGACCGGCTCGGCGGCAGATGTGCCCGCACAGTCACAATCAACGGACATACGGCGAAGTACGTTTAGGAAAGTTATCTGTTTGCCGAAATGGTCGCAGATCGCCTTGCCGCTGTCTGCCATAAGTTCCATAAACAGACCGCCCGTCACCCACTTGCCGTAGTCAGCAAGTCCGTGTACCTGCCGCTTACCAACTTTCCCGGAGGCGCAGCCGATGGCTATATTCTTGAGGGAGCCGCCGAATCCCCCCATGGCATGGCCTTTGAAATGGGTCAGAACAACCATGGAATCATAATTTGCCAAATGACTGCCCATGGCAACTTCCTGCAAATGCAGGCCACCGTTCACAGGGAAATCGACATCCCCCTCTTCGTCAATAATGTCAACGGGGCAGAATGTCCAACCATTCACGGCCAGGGTCTCCCGATGCTGCGCCGTGGTGGAGCGAGGGCCGCCATAAGCAACATTTGCTTCAATTATGGTTGAGTTCGGAATCTGTGCCTGGAAAGCCTGCACCATATCTCGAGGCAGGATGTTGGGCCCATGGGGTTCTCCCGTATGAAGCTTCACGGCCACCTTGCCGCGAATATCGTTATTCACCTTTTCATACAGCCGAATCAGGTGCTCTGCGTCAATCTGCCTGGTAAAATATACCTTGGATTTTTCCGTTGCCTCGGCAACGGATTTCGAAGAGGCAGCCTTGGGCAGTGAGGATGCCTGCTCCTTGCCGCAGCCGCTGACTATCCCGGATATTCCCGTCAGACCGACTCCCGCCAATGCGACCCCCGCCATTTTCACGAAATTGCGCCTTGAAATATCTGACACGACTCATCCCTCCCCGGCTTAAACCTCATATTTGAAAAATCCACATTCCATCAGGAATTTCTCCGCCTCCTGCGCCATGGCAGTAATATCCGTCCCATTTTTCCCCACGATTTTTTGGGGCAAACAGGACTCATTCATAGGAATCCGGTGCTTGGCTTTCTCGGTGGTGAAATAGTTGTGTTCTGCCGCAAAACTCGGCACCGGCTGTATCGTGCAGTTGTTCCAGGTTTCGAGAACTACGGCTGCGGAGATTCCCTTGGGGTTTATGCCGTCATATTCCGAGAAATCGGCGGTTTTGGCCGATCCGCCTTCCCGGTAGATACAGCTGCACTTATGGACAACCTCTTTTTCCTCTGCCGTCAGCGGCTCGAATTCCTTCATGGTGGAAATATTGTCGCGCAACTGCTCAAGGTTCGACATACCGGAAAGGACTACCAACACCCCGTCCAATCCGGCGACAAACCGCAAGGCCCATGATGCAACTGATTTTTCTGGCTGAAGTGATTTCATCAGTGCCTCGACCTCTGCCGGAGCTTTTGCCAGAAGACCGCCTTTCACAGGCTCCATGATAATCACCTGACGGTTGTGCCGCCGAATGGTCTCGTAACATTTCTTTGCCTGAATCAGGCGGGCTTCCCAGTCAATATAGTTAATCACGATTTGCACCGCATCTACCTCGGGATGCTCAGACAGGATTTTATCCAGCACATCGGCGGAGTCATGGAAGGAAAAGGCGATGTGCCGGATTTTCCCCTCGTCTTTCCACTCCTGCAAATGCTCAAACATACGGCAGGACTTGACTTCATGTTCATAGCGAATGGCATTCAGGTTGTGCAGCAGGAAATAATCGAAGTATTCCACGCCGCAATTTGCAAGCTGCTGCTGGAAAATATCAATGACCTGTTGCTCTTCCTTGATGATAAAGGTAGGAAGCTTCGAGGCCAAAAGGAAGGTCTCCCGGGGCTTGCGCTTCACCAAACATTCCTTGATGGCATTTTCGCTTTTCCCATCGTGATAGACATAGCTTGTATCAAAGTAATTGTAGCCCGCCGCCATATATTCATCCACCATGCGACTGACTGTATTAAGGTCAATGCCCTGAGAATCGTCGGATTTGAGCGGAAGCCGCATCCAGCCGAACCCCAAATTCTTTCTTTCCACTGTTCCTCGCTCCTCTCTCATGTCGCAAGGGGCAAACGCATTTCCCGTAAAATACAGACTCCCCTCCTTTACAGTTTACATCGCCTGCTGAATGTTGTACAATGCCAATAGTGAAATCTGCTATATCAGAATCGAATAGTGAGGAAAGCGATGACGGAAATACATTTACTGGAGCAGCTGGCGGCCTTTGCCGACTGCGGCACCCTCTCTGCTGCTGAAAAACTGCACACATCCCAGCCTGCCCTGACCCGCTCCATGAAAAAATTGGAGGCCGCCTTGGGCGTGACCCTGTTTGCCCGCAGCAAGAACCGTCTCCTTTTGAACGAATGCGGGACTTTTGCCGCCAGCATGGCTCGCCGCGTGCTGGCGGAAGACAGGGAATTCGAGAATAGGGTCAAAGCATATGACCGCAGCCTTCATACCATCTCCGTGGGTTTTTGCGCTCCCATACCCCAAGCAGCCCTGACGCCTCTTCTCAATAATTTTTTTGCAGAACTTACCATATCGGCGGATATGATGGATGATAGTTCCTTTCTGGAAAAATTAGAGCGCAGGATTTACCAGATAGCGGTTGTCCATGAACAGCCGACGGGAGAGCAATTCCATTGGAAGAAATGCGGACATGAGGACTTGTTTATTTCTTTGATGCCCGAAAATCCGCTGGCTTCGCGCTCGGAAATTCATTTGTCCGATCTCGATGGGATGTCCATTTTGCTTCTGTCACGGATCGGATTTTGGGCAAACACCCATCGGGCCAAAACGCCGAATGCCAAATATCTCCTGCAAATCGAACAGGAATCCTTTTGGGAACTTGCCATGAATTCATCCTATCCCGTATTCGAATCCAGCTATCACATACGGCACGGACAGACTTTGCCCGGACGAATCAATGTGCCATTGGTTGATGAGGAATGTCATACCGACTATTATTTGGTGACGCTTGCTACGGAGCATAAGAGATTTGCGGCACTGTTCGACCATATAACTGAAACAACCGTCTGGTAGACATTCATATTTTTTAATCCTATAACGAGGCAGAAGATGTCCCCCACTTCTGTAAGTGGGGGTGTAACATCTCCGAACAGGCGGTGAGCATATCTCCCGCCTCGTTGAAACGCCAATTGGAAGATTTTGCCTACGGCAAAATTTGAACAATTGCGTTATAAAATCCCCGTCCCATCCCGGAACACCACCGTCATGCCACCATCCACGCCCACCATCACATAGTCCACCCGCACCCCACAGCCACTCATCGAACTCCGCCACCGACGCACACGGATGTGCTAGTGCGGGGCAGGCGCAGGATGCGCCGCTTTTGCACCCGCAGATTCCCTCTGCGACTCAAGCGTCCTGATGAACCTCGCCCCCTAAAGGGACTAGTGTAAGACCTCGTTCAGATTTAGAATAATCAATTGTTCGATATGTGGTCAGATGCTAGGAAGAGGAGGGCGACGTAGCGGTGCTACGTCAACCGACGATGACAAAGCAGATGGCTGCATAGCGGGCAATTGTTATAAAGATGAACGAGGGCTTACACTAGCTTCGCGTCGCAGTCTCTCGCCCTTGGCTGACCGCTGGGCGATAGCCTCCGTCACCTCGTCGAACCGCGCCTTGGCTTTCTCGTACCGCTCCACCAGCCCGTTGTAGCGTGTTTGGTACTCCCCCTGGCCTTGGGCAATCCTCGCGTTCTCGGCGATGCAGTTCTGCGTCATCTCCACCAGCACCGCAAGCTCCTGCCCCACGGAGGCTTTCTCCTGCTCCAACTCCGCAGTATCGCATAGGGCCCGCCGGACGAGGTGGGCATTGGCGACAATCTCCTCCGACGCGCAGGATGCGCTAGTGCTGGCGCAGGAGCGTGATGCGACGTTTGCACCAGCCCGCTCCTCCGTCACCAGCTTGTTGAAGGCCGTGACAAAGGCTGCCTTGATTTCCTCCTCAGTCACATGAGGCGTTTGGCACTTATGCCCATCGTACTTCTTGTTGCAGCGGTATATAACCCTGCGGTACTTGTCCGTGGACTGCCAGACCTTGGCTCCAAAGAAGCCGCCGCACTCGCCACATTTGATTTTGCCGGAGAAAATGCTCACACCGCTGTATCTGACTCCCTCCCGCTTGCGCCGTGCCATCTCCGCCTGCACTATCTCAAAGGTAGCAGGCGGGATAATGGCAGGATGGCTCTGCTCCACAAGGTTGCTGGGGGCTTGTCCGTTATTCTTCACTGCATTCTTGGTTAGGAAGTCTGGTGTAAAGGTCTTTTGGATTCGTGCCATTCCAGCGTACTTCTCATTTCTGAGAACACTGTTGATAGTAGCTTGATTCCATTCGCTCTGTCCCGTGACCGTCAAGATTCCACGTCTTGTCAGTTCCTTGGCAATGGCATAGGGTGTCAGCCCCTCGAGAAACAAACCAAAGATTAGTCGCACAATCTTGGCCCGCTCTTCTTGACGGCCTCCGTTTCCTTTTGGTTCACGACATAACCGCTTGGTGTACTTTTATAGTCGAAGGGCTTTTTTATTGAGTATTTGTAGGTTTTACCCTTCCGCTGTTCGAAGTATTGTATACGGGGAGCTTTGACCTTGCCATCGTAAAAATGAAACCTTTAGCTTTATAAAGTCCTAACAGGCTCTCGCCTCTATGCCGTCGCCCATTTTACACCCTGCAAACGGGGAACTACACCTTACAAACGGCTTACCTTCAGCCCTGCAACCCCCTCGAAACAAAAGCGCCGAAAAATTCCCCTGCCTCCCTGCCCTTTGTTTCAGGCCACTCCTTCACAACACAAAAACACCTCGAAGCCCCTTATTTCATAGGGGTTCGAAGTGTCTCACACTCTATATTCTTGTATCAATTCGGCTATGATTTTGTCCCCTTTACCGCTAATTTTGATACAAAATAACGATGAACCCCCTTGCACCCCCCTGCCTATCGTTAAACGAGGATGCCTCGGAAGCCGCACGGGACAAGGTTTCAGCAAAAATAGAAGGGGGTGCATTTGCACCCCCTCGGTGGGGATTTTGCACCCCCCTAATCCAATTTTACAAACACATCTTAAAGATTTTTACCACGTCTTCTGCGGTCAAGGGGACGAGGGCCTGGAGCGTTCCACCGTTCAGCCTGCAAGCTTCCTCAGCCATTTCGTCAAAATGCTTGTCATCGATATTAAGATCAGATAAGCGGCTCTTTAAGCCCAGCTCATCAAAGAGGAAATGGCTGAGTGCTGCAATGGTGGCTTTTATGCCTTCCGCTTCTCCCAGGCTTTTATCTACGCCCATGACATTTACGCCGAAACGATGGAATAATTTCGCCATGGTCTCATCTTTGGACACATATTCCATCCAGCGCGGCATCAAAATTGCCAGTCCGTGACCATGAGTCACATCATAGTAGGCGGAAAGCTCGTGCTCCATGAAATGCAGCACCATGCTTGCCCCGGTGGCGAAACTGTCAGCAATGGCGCTGCAGCCCCAAGCGGCAGCCCACATGAGATTGGCGCGGGCTTCATAATTGTCGGGTTCCTTGAGGGCCAAAGGCGTGTATTTCACCACAGTGCCCATGATGCTCTCCATGATGCTGCGCTGCATGGAGAGATTGTCTGCTTTGGCAAAATAATAGAAGTCAAAGAAGTGAGAAATCACATCGGCGCTGCCGCTGGCCGTCTGATAGGGACTTACCGTGTAGGTAAATTCCGGCACAAGGAAGGATGCCTTGGGACGCAGGCAAGGATTATCCAGCCCAATTTTTTCCTTTGTCTCCTCGTTGGTGATAACCGAGCCGCTGGACATCTCCGAGCCAGTGCCGCTCATGGTCAGTACCGTGAAAACGGGCAGGGCCTTTTCGGTGGGAACCTTGTAGGACAAAAGATCCCACGGGTCGCCCTCATAAACCGCCCCGGCCGCAACGGCCTTGGCGCAATCGATAACGCTGCCGCCGCCGATGGCGAGAACCGCGCCGATGCCGCTTGCTTTGGCTGCTTCAGTCCCCCTGCGGACAGTTGACAGGCGAGGGTTGGATTCTACGCCGTGAAACTCCGCGATCTCCACATTTGCCTTTTGCAAAATAGCTATTACTTCGTCATAAATGCCGTTTTTATTGATGCTGCCGCCGCCATAGACCAAGAGGATTTTTGTTGAGCAAGCGGCAATTTCTCCCCCCAGGGAGAGCAGATTCTCCTTGCCGAAATAGACTTTTGTGGTGGGATTAAAGATGAAATTCGCCATGTTCTCTCCCTCCTTACACGCCGTAGCCGCCATCGACGCAGTAATCGCTGCCGGTCACATAGCTTGCCGCAGCATTGGATGCAAGGAATGTCACCACGGAAGCCACTTCCTCCGGCGCACCGAACCGTTTCATGGGAATTCCGGCCGATACCCTGTCCATATGCGCCTGCTTTTCATCGCCCACAATGCCCAGTTTGTCATAAATCGGCGTGTCGATGGGACCGGGGGAAACGGAATTGATGCGAATCCCGTAGGGCGCGAATTCCTTGCTCCAGATCTTGGTGAACATATCCACGGCAGCCTTGGCGGCACTGTACACAGACATACAGATCAGATGATTGCGGATAGCCGTGGAGCTGATGTTGACGATGTTGCCCTTGCTTTCTTTCAGAAGCGGCAAAGCTGCCTTGGTAAGCGCCACAACGCCCCGGACATTGACATCAAAGCACTTGTCGTAAGTCGCAAGCTCCACTTCCTCAATGTAGCCGATGGGAGACCAGCCGGCGTTGTTGACGAGGATGTCCAGCCTGCCGAAGCGCTCTTGCACCGCCTCTATGGTGCGGTCGATATCCTCTGCCTTCGTCACATCAGCCACCACATAGCTGCAATTTTCACCCACAGCATTGGCGGTTTCCTGCAGGGCATCCTCATGCCGCCCCGTAACGATGACTTTCGCGCCTTCCCTTGCCAGCGCCTCGGCAATGGCCCGGCCAATGCCGGAGCCTCCGGTAACCAAAGCGATTTTGTCATTAAGCTGTAAATCCATTTTCATTTCCTCCCTAATGTTTCATAAAAATATTTTCTCGCAGCGGCATTACCACCACGCAAACAAGCTTTTACCTTTATCCATACTTTTTATTGTTTCCATTTCATCGGAACTCAGTTCAAAATCCAGGAAGTCGAGATTTTCCTTCATTCTTTCTATGTGAGTGGATTTGGGAATAACGGGTATTCCTTTTTGATACAGAAATCGAAGGGCAATCTGCGCCGCCGTCTTGCCATGCGCTTCGGCGATATGACTAAGAGTTGGATGCCGAAAGATATTTTCCCTTCCCGCCGCCAAGGGAGACCAGGACTCATGCACCGTGCCGCAGGATTTGAGAATTTTTCCCATAGCTCCCTGCTGGCGAAACACATGAGTTTCTATTTGGTCAACGGCGGGAACAATTTTCGCACTTTGCAGCAGGCGGTGAAAATGTTCTTCCAGAAAGTTAGCCACACCGATTGCGCGGAGTTTGCCCTCCTGATACGTCCGTTCCATCGCACGATAAATTTCCTTATAATCTCCGGTTGGCTCGTGGATGAGCAGAAGATCGATATAGCCAAGGTCAAGTTTGACCAAGGACGTGTCGATGGACGAGAGAGTGTCCTTAAACTCTCGGCAGCCCCATAGCTTGGTGGTGACGAAAATATCTTCGCGCCTGATGCCCGACTTTTTTACGGCTAATCCTACTTCGCGCTCATTGCCGTAACACTGCGCCGTGTCGATATGGCGATAGCCAACGGTGAGCGCATCGCTAACGCATCTTTCGGTAATGCTCGGCGGCATCTGGTAAGTGCCGAAACCAATCATGGGCATTTCCACGCCGTTATTCAAGCGAATGATATTCTTCATTTTGCCTGTTCTCCCTGGTCTATCCTTTCTTCAATAAACAATTTCATTTGTTTCTCGCTTGCTGTAAAGCTCCCAAAACTTTTCGGCAATGGTCTTGGGGGCAAAATGGTCATTGGAGCCGATACGCCCCGTAATCTGTATCGTTCCGATATAGATGCCTTTTTCGTTTAATGACGGGGCAAGCGCCTGCACCATCGCCCGAAGTGCCGCCTTGTCCATGGACAGGGGCAGATAATCAATATAAGGTTGCAGTGCCAGACCGCCGCCGGTGATGAGGATTGCCCCTGCCTTCGCTCCAAAATCCTCGGTGCAGACAAGCTTGACTGCCTGATAGGCTCCTGCCACATCGGCGATATAGTGTTCCACCAAGGTCTTGGCATCAAGTTTTTCCTTATCGTCGGGAGCGGTAATGCCCACATTGTAGAATAAAACATCCGGCGTGCCGTGTTCCTTGACTGCTTCGGCAAATCTGGCGGCAAAGGATGAAAAATCCGTAACATCTACAGCCTTTTTCGCTGCTTCGTAGCCCTCTTGAGCAAACTCATCGGTGAATCCTGCCAGCTTTTCTTCCCTGCGCGCCATCAAAACAACTTTGAAGCCTTCTTGAGCAAATTTCCTGGCCACACCGTTCCCCAACCCGCTTCCCGCTCCTACCACAAATATTGTCCTCTTCATGTATTTACCTCCCGTAAAAATTCTGTTCATCAGCTTGGCTTTATCCTACCGCAAACAGCTTTGACAGGGAAGTCTAAATGTGTTACCATAGCGTTAATTAAAACTTAACGCCAAATCAATAAAACTCCTAACGGAGATGCGGAGGTGAAATTATGCTCCAGCCTTATATCAAAACATTTCTTGCCGTTGCAAAGAGCGGCAGTTTTTCCGCCGCTGCCGAGGCGCTTTATATTTCAAAAGTATCCGTCATGAATCAAATGAATGCTATGGAAAGGGAGGTAGGTGTTAAACTGTGGGAGCGAACCAGCCGTGGCGTAATCCTGACCGAGGCGGGACAGAAAATGGAAGAATATGCCCGAAAACTCAATTCGTTGGCCGACACAGCCTTGCATGAAACAAGGGAAGCCGGTGGCCTGCCTGTACAGACGATACGGATCGGCGCTTCCATGATGCGCCCTTCCGCAAGTTTGGTGGAACTTTGGGACAGCATAGGCAGCGCAAAGCCGGAAATACAGTTCGACATTGTTCCGTTTAACGATGGCAAGAACGGGCTGTTTGATATGCTCAATGCCCTGGGCGACAGGATTGATTGCTTTGTCACCCCCGGCGGCTCCACGAAACTCCTGATGGATTACGGCTTTCTGCCCTTCGGCTCATGCCAATGCCATGTTGCCATGAGCAAAAAGCATCCCCTGGCAAAAAAGAAAATCCTCCGCTGGGAGGATTTGGAGGGTGAAACACTCATGCTCTTAAAACGGGGAGATTCTTATGTTCTCGATGAACTTCGGGATGATATTCTCCGCTCCCGCCCCTCTATTCGCATCATTGACTTCGACGGGTTCTATGATATCTCGGCCTTTAATCTGGCTATCAGAAAACAGTACATCATGGAAACCTTGGATATATGGCAGAATCTGCATCCTTCCATGGTGACGCTTCCCGTTCGCTGGAAATATGAAATGCCCTACGGCATCATGTATGAAAAGAACCCCTCCGACATGGTGCAAGCATTTGTAGATACAATAAGCGACCATATATCATATAGCACCAATTAGAATCACATTCCAAGTGCCGCCCCATCCCGGAACACCACCGTCATGCCACCATCCACGCCCACCGTCACACAATCCACCATCGCGCCCCAGAGCCGCTCGTCGAACTCCGCCACAGGCTCCCCTTGCGCCTCAAGCGTCCTGATGCACCCCCTCGGTTGGAATTTTGCACCCCCCCCTGTTATATAATTACCAGTTTTCAAACCTTCGCCGCATATTCAAAGCACATATTTCCTGCATTTCTTCCTCGGAAAGAGCGAAATCGAAGATATCAATATTTTCGACAATATGCGCTTGGTT
>Ga0256405_10009930_pt1 | contig 12795 bp, 13 predicted proteins | sample RumenRJG_02DNA_FD_189096 | JGI IMG/M metagenome (GOLD analysis project Ga0256405, IMG submission 189096) | Bovine rumen microbial communities from Lethbridge, Alberta, Canada - RJG_02 | ecosystem: Host-associated > Mammals > Digestive system > Stomach > Rumen | place: Canada: Alberta...
CGGCATTTCATCGAAACTGTTTGAAGGACAGCTCTATTACCGAGGTGAACTGGCCGCGTTCCCGGAGATGTTCCGGGCTGTAGATGGGGTTGAATGCCACACCGACGCATGTGGCTCCGGCCAGTTTCTGGTTCAGGAAGCCCAGCCCCAGACTTTCAACGGTCCGGAGCAGTTCGGGCAGTTCATCTTCACAGCCTCGCTTCAGAAATCCCACCTGAACTTTCAGGATTTTCTCATGCTGGGTGCGGCTGAGGGGTTTGTATTCTTCGGCAAGCGGAACCACGATGACTTTCATTTCCTCAATATCCCGGAGTTCGAACTCCGGGTAGAGGAGGACTTCCGCGTGAAAATCGGCAAGTGTTTCCGCCACAGCATCAGCGAGGGTGATTACAGCGGACATGGGTCATCTCCGCATGAACTCGACGATAATGCTTCCCACCGCAGCCATCAGCGCCAGCAGAGCGGCGCCGACAGCCGAGAGCATGGTCTTCTGCATATCGGCCGCGGACTTGCACGGCGGGTGGTGATGCTCGCCCTCCCGGAAATGCATCGTCAGCATTCCCCTGAGTTCGGCGATGTCCAGCCGCGCCTGCTGGAGCTGTTCCCAGACATCCCGCAGATTCGGAACTTCATCTTCAGCCATTTGCGCCTCCTATTTCCTTTGTGTGAATGCGGCGGGTGACATGCTGCGGACCGGACCAGCGCCACACGGGTTCGCCGTTTGGGGCGAGGACTTCATAGATACGTCCGGCGTAAGTGATCCGGTCGCCCCGCTGCGGTTCCCGCGGCATCTGATCGACGCTTACCAGGAAATCCCGGCTCTCGACCCGGATCGTTACGCCATACTGGTCTTCTGCCCGGAAGAGCGTCCGGCCGACAGTCGCAGTCAGTTCGGCGGACCCGCCACTTCTGAACTGATACTGAATCGGAACAGACAGACACTCCTCACGCCGGGTGTTCAGCCACGTCGCCGCATCCTCCAGCAGACCCATTACTCGGTAGCGATGATGCCCACCGTGCGGAGAGCGGCGAGGATCGCATTGGTTTTGCGGATCAGGGAAGCGATGGCATCTTTGCATTCGCATTCCTGGATCGCGGCGATGGTCTCGGAGGGAGTCCCGCCGCTGTTGTCGACCAGATCCGAAATGGGGTCTCCGGCTACGAACTCGGTGGCGAGCGAATACGGAGCGTTGAGCAGAACACGGACGGTCTCGGCTTCGGCATCGGCGGCGAGGATCGCTTTACCCAAGTAATGGTTGGAACCGGACACCAGAGTCGCTTTCTGGGCTCCGGCATCCCAATAGACGGTCGAACCGGCCGGGATCTGGGCTTCGGCTTTGGTGACGTCGAAGACGCCGACCACGGCCAGACTGCCGAGGGTGTGGGCTTCGATGTCGAGGCGGGCGATGCCGATCAGGTCGGCAATGACAATAACGTCACCGGCCGCAACGGCGGTTTCGGGACGGTAATCGATAGAATCTCCCTTTTGAACGTAACGAGCAAGCATGTTTTTCTCCTGTTTTTTATGTGTTGGCTGTGAGGAAAATCCGGGCGGCTGTCCGCCCGGATGGGATGCCTCAGTTGGCGGCTCCGGTGGCCTTCACCATACCGCGATGATCCTGTTCACGGACGCCGAGGTCGAAATACACCCGGAACCAGAGTCCCAGCGTATTGAAGTCGGTCTCGCCGCGTTCCACGGTGGGAGTCCGGCGGCCCTTCAAGTAGCCGATTTCCCAGGTGTCCACTGTCTTGGGATCGCCGAAAAGATACCAGCCGGTCTGGCTGGATCCCTCGTAGGCGGAGTTGCCGAGATACGGGCTGGAAATAACCTGCAGATGTTCGTCCGCAAGCACGTTCCGGGCAGGACGGACAACATTGTCAGTGCCGCTCATGATAAGGGTCGGACCCTGCGTGAGTTCGATGGCGAGATGCTTGAGGGCGGTCGGGACCAGCAGGTAACGCGGTTCCACACTGATGGGCTGACCGTCGGCATCCACCTGATCCAGGAACAGCTGGATCGCCTTTTTGAGGCTTTCAGTGGAAAGCGCGGAAGTCGCACCGCCGAGCAGATTCCGGTGTGCGCCGGAGAACAGCGCCTTGCCGTCCTGCTGGGTCGGATTCTTCAGCAGACGGGAGAAGAAAAGCTGGTCGATCAGTCGAGCGGCCCTGTTGCCCATCGCGACGGGCACTTTCATAAACGCCCCCAGATCGTCGTTGATAATCATCTTCCTCGTCAAGCAGAACTTTTTGCCGTAGGTATCCAATTGATTTTTCGCGGATTCTTCGACGAGGCCGCCATCTTTGATTTCGCCATCTGCGGCCACCGGAAGCAGATCGCCAATATCGGTGAGCCGGAACCGGTCGTTTTCCTTGAAGTCGTTGAGGTCGCCGGTGCTGCACAGTTTGGTGGCGATCACGGGCTGGGCTTCGTAGCTCTGCAGAAGCTTTTTATTGGCCACGTTGCTGAGGATGCCCGGCAGAGACACGCTGGAAAACGCGGCCCGGATGGTCTCATTGTCGAAGCCGTGGCTGTAAGGAATGCCGTCCATTTTCATGCATTCGATGAGCAGCTGGCGGAGCGGCATATCCATGTCGCGCATACCGGCTTCCACAGTCTGCGCACCGTAGGTCTTCTCCAGCTGGTCGGCGCTCACGCCGACGCGGAGACACATCGCCGCTTCGATGGTCTTGCGAAGTTCAGTGCCCTCCGGCGCGGTCTTCACGCTGATGTTGACGTTGGCGGCCGGACGCTCGGCGCGGATGGTCTCCAGCACCTTCTTGGTCACAATTTCGGGCGTCCATCCGGCGCTGATCGCTTCCCGTTCAATTTCCGGGAACTCTCCGTTGCAGATCGACTGGATGGCGCTGACGCGCTCGCGTTCGGCCTTCACAGCCGCGACAGCTGCTTCTCTGGCGGTCGCCGTCACATCGGGCGCACTGGCGGCAACTGCGGCGGGAACGGCCTCCGCTTTCGCCGTTTCGGGCTTCTTCTCCGGCTCGGCGGCCGGAGCAGCGGGAACGGCCGGAGCGGCTGCCTCCACTTTCTTTTCCGGTTCCACTTTCGCGGGTTCGGCGGCAGCGGTCACAGTCTGCGGTTCTTTCTTTTCCTCGGACATGGTGTTCTTTTCTCCTTCGTTGAGGTTGGGGTTGGTGATATTGAATTGCGCGGTAACTTTCATTGCGGTATGGGCATCGGCCCCGACCGCCACGATGCTCACTTCACGCAGGACAGACTTTTTGATGTGATAGAACGGTCCTTCCTGCTCAAGTCCGTTCACATCGCGTCTGTGCTGGACCAGTTCGCATTCCTTCACATCGGCTCCGATACTGAGCTGCCAGTCGGCACCGGCCTTGCTCTGCGCGACGATGTTCTGAGCATCTTCGCTTTCCGAGACGATCTCGCCGGTGATTTCCAGCGTGTTGTTCTTGACGCTGGCGGAGATCATGCCGACTCTCGCATTCGTCTTGTTCTCATGGTTGGTGAGCAGCGGAACGGTGTCGGGGATCTCCATCCCGGCAAGGTCGATGATCACGGGATGTTTCCAGCATGGCAGATTCATCTTGCCGCCGCTGTAAGCAATTCCCATGACTTTGGGCTTGCCGCCCGCCGCTTCGATCAAAGTAAATTCACTCAAAATCTACTCCTTGGGTTCTGAACCGTCATCATCTGCCGGTTCGGTTGGTGTTATTGCCGGTTCTTCCCCGGCGACGGGGATTCCCAGCTGCTTCATCAGTTTCAGTTCTTTGGATCTCTGGTGCAGGACCGACATGTAGTCGCGGCCGTCCTTGGCGCACTCTGCTGCCAAAGTCGTGGTGTTGTTCGCCAGTCGTTTTTCCTGCGCGGTCGCTTCCTTGCTCGGGTCGACATGCGGGAATCCGTCCCAGAACCACGTGTGTCTTTCTGTCATGAGAGGCTGCATGGTAGTGAGCTGATACTCCCGGAACCACACTTCAAAGATCCTGTTCAGGACTTCGCTTTCCCAGAACGACCGGTCCACCAGAATCGACTTGTGATAGATCTGGTTGTCCAGTCTGCCGGAAGCATAATTGTGACCGCTGAAGTCCCCCGCAAGCGTCCCATAGGTCGTAACGGCACACCGTGCGATTTCGCTGAGGATGATCTTCACGAATTCCGAATGGTTCGCTGCCGGCTGCTTGGGATCGAGCTGCCCCATTTTCCAGCCGGCCGGGACGGTCAGCATCATGTTCCGCTCCAGCGGGATGCTGTCCATCGGCTCCACCTCGTCAGACTCTCCGTTGGGAGGTGCGTCGGTGTAGAGGATCGCAGCAAAGTCTGCGGCAGCCTCCGCCGCTGAAAGCACAGCCAGATTATATCTGCGGAGCTGCGCGAACAGCGGGAGCGCGGCCGTCAGCTCTGGGATGCCGCGATGGAGACCGGGGCGGTCTTGGCGGAAAATATGGATCATATAGTCCGCTGGGACCAGGACCGCCTCGTCCCCTGGCATATACCGGATGTCACCGGGATGGTATTTCAACACACGGTATGAGACCGGGTTGCCCCACTGATCAAAGGTGATACCATCCACGCTCTTGTCATCTTCGACCCACCAGAGGTCTCCGGAGATCCGGTCTGCCTCCACCAGCATCAGGTCCAGCTTGACGCAGTGCCGAACTTTCGGGTTTGTCGCCAGCACCGCGAACGCCTCGCCGTCCTGACAGCGGGCCATCCGCATGGTCCGGAGTTTCGCCGGGAGATGGACCGCGTCCGCCCATTTTGCGAAGGCGGATTCCACTTCGTCGTTGAAATTCTCGTCCCCGGACAGCATCTGGAGACGCGGTCCTGTGCCGATTGTGTCATTCGCCAACATCTGGACCAGCCCCTTGGCGTAGGAGTTGTTCGCGACCTCGTAACGGGATCTTATCCGGAGTGTTCTCCTGGTTTCCGGCGAAGCCTCCATATCGGCGGACAGGTGATCCGCCGCAGCCCAATGCCTGCGGTTGTCGGTCGTGGTCTGCGCCGCATCGAAGCGAGCCCGGATCTGACGATGAAAGTGCTGTTCCGGCGGGGTTCTCGCTCGGAACCAGTTTTGCAGTTTCTTAAACATGATGATTACCTCACGCCCCTGAATGGCTCAGTTTCGTTATCTTCAGGCCGCTGTTGCGGGATTTCACAGCCTTTTTCGATGCAAGGTATTCATCAGCCGCGATCTGATCCTTGAGAGAATGCTGCTCGACGTGCTGTCCGTCGACTTCCGCAATCTTCGGTCCGGACGCATTCTTCAGGATACTGTCTTCTATCGTTTTATCTGGCATGTTTTCCTTTCAGAAATTAGCGCCGTTCGGCGCTAATTAATCCCGTTGGCACTTTTGAACGTAATTTCCCCGATACGCTTCGCACTCGCCGATGATGAACTCGGTCGCGTGGTCGCACTTGTGAGTCAACGCACACTCAATGGCGGCAAAAGCTTTCCGCATCTTGCGGATCTGACGCCGCTGATACCAGTAAGTTGACAGCAATTTGTTATACTGCCGCGAACATTGCTGGCAGCAGGGTTCAATCTCACTCATCCTGACCTCCGTTATGGTTTGCCGAAGCCTCACGTGAGGCTTCGGTCCGAATCTTCTTTTCGACTCCATCAATTCTTTCCCCCAGCCATGCCATCACATTGACGCACATGCTGTTGCCGCAGGCTTTGTAGCGAGGGGCATCGGGGCATTCCTCCTCCGTTTTTCCCTTCCAGACAATCCGGGTCCAGTTGTCGGGAAATCCCATCAGTCTTTCGCACTCAATGGGGAGCAGTTTTCTTACGGATGCCTGCCAGCCGACTCCCGGAACGGACGCCGCCGTCACAGTGTTCATCGGTGCGCCGTCTTCGCCGACGCCGACTCCCTGCCGGTTCTGTGCGTCATGCTTTTCCGGATCGCGGGTCGCATTGCGGAGATCAAGCGGGACGCACTCATCGTAGGCAACGGCGTGAACATCCTTTATGGTCTGTGTATACATCACCCCGTCTTCGCTCACGCCCAGACCGGAACCGCCTTTGCGTTCGGCTTTCGCCATCTTGTCCCCGTCAAGGGCGATGACGACCGGGTCCATGTGCGGTCCTTTGGCCGTAACCGTCTGACTAGTTTCCGCTTTCGTCACGCAGGGACCGCCGTTCTTCCGGTCTTTTTTTGTTCCGTTGGCATCGCAGAAGGAGAGCTGAAAGCACTCGTTCCAGGTGATTGCCGGGGTTATTGCCGCCCGGAGCGTTGGAAAGACATTTTTCCAGAAGCCCTGCTGGATCCCGCCAGCATCGTTTTTGATGAAGCCGATGACATCCGGTTCTTTCACTAGAGGGAGATTATTCCCGCCAGTTCCCATCCGTGCCACAATGGACTGTGAGACATCCACAGGTTTGATCCGGGCATCCTGGGCATGATTTTCATAGCAGATTGCCTTGCCGCCCTTGTAGTCTGTGGCAATCAGCGTCGGGGCGAGGTCCGTATCATGTACATCCACCTGTCGGGTGTCCATACACTCCACGGATTTTTCCTCCGGTTCGATCACGCACAGCAACTGCCCCTTGTCTGGCATAAACTGCTGGTCTCCTTTGCAGGTCAGCGTTCCGGCTCTGTCGCCGCCGTCCCACCATTTTGGCTCCTTTGGAAACATGACGATGGTCTGGTCGTTCCCGGTTGAAAGTGTGAGGCTCAGCTCATGAGAGACTAAAGCTCCTTTGCCTCCGCCGGGCTTGCCAGCGCGCATCCGGATTGACTCTGCCGTATCAATGCCTCCTTCAGCACCGGGGGCAACGGCTTGCCCCTTCGTTCTGCACGGCGGAGAATTCCCTCCGCACATCTCTCCGTCAAATAATACTTGGGCGGGATATTTCCAACTACCAAGATATCCGACAAGGAAGATACGCTTCCTTCGCTGCGGGATCGCCCTTGGAAATTGGGAAACTCTGGTATATTGAGCGTCAAAAATTCTCCAGCATAAACCGAAATGACCGGGTGCTCCGGTAACGATCCCGGACTTCCGCCAGCCGTCACTCGGCACTGGGACGTCCCAGCCGCAGAGGAGAGAAACCAATCTTGCGAAATCTTCTCCGCCGTGGCTTGATAGTGTCGCGGGGACATTTTCCCACAATACCCACCTCGTTCCAGTTTCAAAGCATAATCGTACAAAGTCGAGAGCGAGGACGCTGCGCTTACCGTCAAATCCCAGCCGTTTTCCGGCAATGGAGAGGTCCTGACAAGGCGTCCCCCCGACGAGCAAATCGATTTGTCCGTCATAGTCACCTTTCTTGATTTGAGTAAAATCTCCGAGGTTCGGAACCGTTCCGCCATCCGGCATTTCCGCAATTTGGGACTGCCAGGAAAGCCGCTGTTTCCGGTCTTTTTCATCTGCGGCGGCATCCGGATCAAGCGGCCGGTGCGGTTTTGTCGCGCCAAGCCGCTGCATCAGCACCGCGGCCGGGAACGGCTCCACCTCCGAGAAGAAGGCCGGAGTCCACCCGAGATGCCGCCAGGCGAGGCTCGCCGCCTCAACGCCGCTGCAAATACTGCCGTATTTCATGTTCGTCCTTTCGTTGGTTGTAATGCTGAGAGCATCTCCGGCATCCGGGTTCGGTTTCACTCATCCTTGACCTCCGTTGTTGGGGTTATTCCGTTGAAAAAAATATCGCTTCCTCACCCACCATATCACCGAGTTGTACCGTATTTGTGGCCATTTAGCCTCAAAAACAGCATTGTTCTTGAGATGGTCCGCTCCCCATGGATACATCCCAGGAAAGATTTTTATCTTTGCCAGGACCAGAGAAGAATTCTTGTTTCCTCACCCACCATATCACCGAGTTGCACCGCATTTGCGGCCATTTAACCTCGGAAACGGTGTCATTTTTCGAAGGGGCCGCTCCCCAGGAAAAGGGGAAAAATGACTTTTTTTTATGAATTGTCCTTGATTATTATCATTCATTGTGCTATATTATCACACAATCAACATGACAGGAGTCCGTAATGGCACGAAAAAAATATGAAGGTCTCACATTGGAACAGGAAGAACTCTTTCTGCTCCTCCGTGATCATCTTGACCATTCGAGTAAACAGCCCACTGTTCGCCAGATGGCTTCTGAACTCAATATTGGTTCATCAGCAGTAAATGCCAGACTTCAGGCGTTAATCGAAAAGGGGTTTGTGAAGAGTACCAAAACCGGGACCAGAGATCGCGTTCTGACGATTCTGAAAGAAGCCCCCGACGAAGAACTGGTCTCTGTTCCGATCCTAGGAAAAATTGCCTGCGGCGTGCCTATTTGGGCAGAACAGAACTTCGATGGAGAGATTTTGCTGGCAAAAGATCGGCTGGGGAACGGTGTTTTTTTTGCGGTCCGAACGCAGGGTGACAGTATGATTGATGCAGGCATTAACGAAGGGGATATTGTGGTCATCCGGCAACAGCCGATGGCAGATCCTGGAGAAATCGTTGCCGCCTATATCAATGGGGAAGTCACCCTGAAGCGGTTCACATTCCGGAATAATGTCGTAACATTGATGCCGGAGAATGCCGCCTACGAACCCATTGTTGTTCCCCCGGATGCGGATTTCAGGATTCTTGGAACTTTTAAACTGGTATCAAAGGTCAGAAAATCGTCACTATTTACACATAATTAATGATTTAATACAGACCACTCGTCTAAGAGCTTTCGTTACCGCCAAAACGTGTTGAGTTTCTCGGAGTTGTCGGAAAGTGAAAAGTCATGATCTACAATCTTCGTCTCTTTACAAAATCGGCGATTTTGAAAAAGCTGGATCGCCAGAATCTTCTGTGCTTCCTGCGGAAATTTCAGGATTATTTCGACACAAAACAACCGCCATATAAACTCCCGGCGGGGGAAATAACCGACGATTTTGATTTCGAGGGGCTTGCGCGGGAATTTTCAAACCCGGTGTTTGATGGAACGACAAAGATGTTCGATGCTTTGGAACTTATCGAATCCATGGCGCGACCGCGATACGCTCCTTTTGTACTGGATTATCTGGATGAAGCTCTGTTTCGACGGGATTTTGAACCGGAAAATGCTGCGATCAATAATGCACTCCTCGTCTATCTCAATGATCCTGTAGAACTTTTCAAGATCAAAGAATCTGTGCAAATTGAAAATCCACAGAGCTATACCATCGTCAAAGGGAAAAAACTGGACATCCCGTTAAAATTTCAGGATAAGTTCGTATCGGAATTAAGCCGAAAACTGGACGATATTTATGAAAACAAGAAATTTGGCCGCGGCATTCAGATCAAGCATTATACCATTCAGGATGAGGAATTTTACCTAATCCGGAAGGGCCTGCCGCATACCTACCAGGCGACTGTAGGAAAAGATTTATCGACGGTCGGCATCTATTATCGGCCGGAGCAGTTCGATGTTGTCATTTATTCCCCGGCGCGGAACGAATTGAAACTGGCAATCAGCAACGCCAGAAAATGGATGCGCAGTGTGTATCCGATCACCTTTTCCGAAGTTTTCTTTGGAAATACAGACAGTTTTGAAGAAAAACGCTGTCTTGATTTCACTGTTCTGCAGGAGCTTGGCGAAAAAGCTCTTGCATGCGCACCGGGAGAACCTATTACCAGTGTCGTTGCGACAGAACTCAGCTTTATACAATACTCCTATGAACAAAATCTGCTGGAAAATAGAGGCAAGGATGTCAGCATGGAGTTGATCGTCAAACTCGATAATTTTTTCCTGCGGGCAAAGCGATTCAATCTCTCTCTGAAAAATTTAGGGGAGATCACCGGTTTAAAACTGACCTTCTATTTTGGCCGGGAGAAACGTGTAGTCACGCTGAGAAATGGAAACGGCTACGGCTTCAAGCTGGATGCACGTGGACTTCTGATAGAAAAATGGCTTTACGAACATGGATTCCTCGTCAATGTGTAATGAACTGACATTCCGAACACTTTCCTGTCTCTTGGATGGAGAATCCTTTTATGCCATTTCCATCGCCTTTGGAAAAGAGAATGCGGAAAGAATGCGGATCGCATTCCTCCGGCCCACGACAGCCGTCTTGTCTACGGTTCCCTGCAACTCATATACCAGGGAGCTTTGCGGTAATTATTGTCAAAGAAACACATTATATCTGGAAGACAAACACTGCTTTCTGGCCTATTGCCCGCGACGGAACGCTCCGGACGTAAATTTGCCGGAGGATGCTTTGCATGTATTCCAGCCGAACTTACCTGCCTTGATCCAGAGGATAGCCGATGCACTGAAAATACGTCCCGGCGTAATGGAAGGTCCGATTGATGGTGTCTGGCGGATCGGGGAGTTTTCTCCTTCCGCTTCCAGAAAACACCCGGTATTTCTCTTAACGCATGGCCGCACACAGGCAATCCAGGATGCGGTTTGCCAGCTGCTTCTCGAATATACAACCGGACCACTGGTAATTTTCTGTATGAGCGATGCGCTGCCGGACAGTGGAACAATGCGGGCGCTGCAGAATCGGCGCTCCCTTTTCATCAATATTGATACCTGTCTGAACATTTCCTTCGGCGGAGAGGTAACTTTGAAAGTGGAGAGCAAAAGCATTTTTTCACCTCTTGCCGGAAAAACAGATGCCAATGTCGATCCGTCTTTCGGTTATGATTTCCCCGCAGGGACTTCATGGGAAAATCTGCTGATCCACTTTCAGGATGATCCGGAAATGGTTGCGTTCCAAATCGAAAGAACGACCTCAATGCACACCAGAGCGGAAATGAAAATCGGAAAGAGCCAATGGACCATGCTCCGCTTGTTTGCAGAAAAATTCGGGAGGCTTCCAAGTTCAGAAATCCTCCAAAACGATGCTCTTAAAAAACAGCGGGAACGGCTTAATAAAAGTTTGAAAGAATACTTCCATACATCCGAAGATGCCATTGCGCTATCCGATGATCAAACTGAATATATCTGCCGTTTCAAGGTTAAGCCTTCCTGGCATAGTACAATTCACCATGTCAAAAAAAGGACGTGAAGGAGTTCCTATGTCTTTTGATGCCCTGTCACGCCTTGAAATTCTGTCTCGCGACTCTCAGTATGATCTGGCCTGCGCATGCAGCACATCCTCCCCGTTGGAAAAACGCAAAAGATCCTCGGACGGGAAATGGCTGTATCCTGTCCCGCTGGCCGCCGGCGGGTATGGAATCATGTTTAAAACACTGCTCTCCAACGGATGTGCAAACGACTGCAAGTATTGCCCGCTCCGGACAGGAAGCAATGCGATACGCTGTTCCCTGAAACCGGAAGAGGCGGTAAAACTGTTTCTTGAACATAACAGCAGACAATGGCTCCTGGGCCTTTTCCTCTCTTCCGGTGTGGTCGGGAATCCTGACAACACGATGACCAACCTGATTGATACAGCGGCGATTCTCCGCAAAAAACATCATTATCGCGGTTACATCCATCTAAAGATCATTCCCGGAGCATCCGATGCGGCCGTTGAAGAAGCCATGAAACTGGCGACAGCCGTTTCTCTGAATATAGAGGTGCCCGGAAGAAAACATTTTGAAAAGTTGTCCCGTGCAAAAAACTTTGACAAGGATATTGTTGCGCCGCTGAAGCTGATCTCCAAATTGAAGGCGAGTGAACATCGGTATGCACGAATCAAGACCTCCAGTCAGTTTATTGTAGGTGCCTCGGATGAAACGGACCGGGAGATTGTGTCCTACATGGATGGGATGTATAACCGTCTGAAAATGAACAGACTCTACTTTTCCGCCTACCAAGCTGGTCTGGGGGATCAGACCATCCCCGGCGAGCAGGATTTTTCTTTGGAACCGGGAGACCGGTTAACAAGAGAACATCGGCTCTATCAGGTGGATTGGCTCCTGCGGCAATATCATTTCCTGCCCAAGGAAATGGTATTTGATGAAAAAGGGAATCTGTCGCTGGACTCTGATCCGAAAAAAACATGGGCAAAGGCGCATCCGGAGTTTTTCCCCGTCAATGTAAATCTGGCTGACAGGGAACATCTCCTTCGGGTCCCTGGTTTGGGACCTGTCATGGTCAACAGGATTCTGAAGGCTCGAAAGATCCATCGCATAACGAGACTTCTTGATGCGGGAATTACCCAGACTTACGCAGAAAGAGCCCATCCGTATTTGACTTTTTAACCGTACTTTTCAAACCGTTCAGACCTTTCCTCTGACAGAAGAGCGCTCCGCTCCTATCAGTAATACCCCGGCGATTCAGACCGGGGTTTGATGTTTCATACTCCTGATCCAGCGACATTCCAGCGACAAAAATATCTCGCCGTTACTCGGTCGTGATACGGTCAGCCAGCGACATTCCAGCGACACCAGCGACATTTTTTGCTGTCTTCCGCATCTGCCACAAGAAAATATGATTTTTCTCCCCCCTCATTTTTGAGCTTAAATTCTCTCCCTGCCATAAAAAAATACTGTTCTCCCAGCCCTTCCTACGGCTTTCCAGCGACATGTCGCCATTGAGGGGCAAACGAAGGCTCGCACGACAAAACAAAAACTTGTCGACCGGGCAACCGCGAGTCCTTCTGCCCGGCGACGCATGCCAGGAGAATAGAAATGGCAAGAAGAACACGTATCCAGGGCTTTACCGAGGATGATCTGAAAAGCATTTGCAATGTTGCAAAAAACATTACGGTGCAATATCCATTTTCACAGGACGATTATGACGATGTCAAGCAGGAACTTTGTTTAGGGTTGTACATCCAATCCCATAAATTCCGCAGCAAAAAATCTGATTGGAAGACTTTCCGCTGGAAGATTCTGGAGCAGATTGCGGGACGAATCAGAAGAGATCGGCTGCAGCCTTCTCATCGGTATATGAATCCGCCCACATT
>Ga0256405_10009931_pt1 | contig 12794 bp, 13 predicted proteins | sample RumenRJG_02DNA_FD_189096 | JGI IMG/M metagenome (GOLD analysis project Ga0256405, IMG submission 189096) | Bovine rumen microbial communities from Lethbridge, Alberta, Canada - RJG_02 | ecosystem: Host-associated > Mammals > Digestive system > Stomach > Rumen | place: Canada: Alberta...
TGCTGTAACCACTTTTCTCAGCTAAAAGACACTCAAAATAGTCAATGATTACGAGGTCTGGCTTCCATCCCGTGTTTATCAATCTTTTGATGAAAATCCCAATATCAGTTGCTGACTTGGTGTGGGCTAGGAAGGGTTTTAGCTTAAGGTTCTTCTTAATCAGTTCCTTATCCGGGTAGTTATCAAGTGTTTGCCTGATTTCCGCTATTTGTGCCTGATTTTTGGTCAAATTTCTCGCCTCAACACCTGTAATCTTTGAAAAGTGTTTGCGTGCAATATCAACATCATCGTCCTCAAAGTAAATCTGCAACACCTTATATCCCTCATAATTGTTGAGGTCACACTTATATGTTGCAGCATAAGAAGCAATACAAGTTGAAAATGTACTTTTACCGAAACCGGCTGAACCGATGATAAGTCCGATTTTACGCTTTTCAAGGCCACCGTTTAAAGCCTCGTCAAGCTTGCTGATACCGGTTGGAATTGGAACTTTGAATTCTTGCGACAACGCCTTATCCTCAAGGTCGTACGGAGAAAAACCAAATTCATCCTCCTGTCCGGCTAGCGAAGCGTCGTCAAGTAGTTTTTGACATTCATCATAACGGTCAATGTCACCCTTGCCTGCGATTTCAAGAATCTTGTTCGCTACTTTGATGAGGTTCTGCTGTTTGAAAAACTTTAATGCAGTGTCCTTGACCAGCGTACAGCCCTCAAGAGATGTTTTAAAGTGGAGTTTGTCAATAAGGTCAGTCCATTCCTGGAGTTCATTGGTTGTCTTCGCCCTGGACTTAAGCGCAGTCCCCATTGTTTCATATGAGGGGACCACGCTTTCTTTATAGTAATAGTCCTTTAGGGTTCCGACAAACGTACGCAGTAAGCTGTCGGTAAATGCGTTCTGGTCAACAATAGTGGAAATTTCGCCGAAAAAATGGGGCTCCTCAATAAAGCACTTAGCAAGCTTATACTGGAAATCTACATCCAGATAACCGAGTGTACTTTTATCAATTGCTTTTCCCATGTTTCAACTAAATAACTTTCCTGCTGCCTGCCTTATTGTTATAGAGATAGGTTTTGCCCGTAGTCTCGTCCTTGTATTCGTTAAGCACAGTGTATGCGGAATCATCGCTGTCACTGCAAGCGTAGCAAATATCCTTAACGAGCTTCCATACGAGGTCACTACGCCCCTCTACAAGCTTATAGAGGATGTACTGCTCAAAACCGACACGATAGATGTCATCCGGGTCAAGCTTTCCCCTCTTGTTTGAAAGGTCAATTGAATTACGGACGAAGCGAGGATAAACACCAACCCAAGTGGTGGAGCAAACCTCCCGGCCATAATCCAGGAACGCAAACTTGTAGGTCACATAGTCTTCCGGAGTAAGAGGCTCGGAGAATTCCCCATCCTCAAACTTAAAGTCCAGCGGTACGAGCTTGTCAACCCCGTTCCAAGCAAAGTCGTGGTCCTTAACGGTACGGATAACAACACCCTCACCACGAACGAGGGAATTGCGATTCTTTTCGGTCTCAATGTACTTCTCAAACTCTTCCATGTCCTTGAAAATTCTCGGAGCGAAGATTTCAAGATAGATGAGTGACTTTGACTTTAGGTCATTGTCAATTGTCTCAGCACAACCACGAATTGTTTCAGCCAACTCGTTAGACCGGAGAGATGTAGGATTGAAATTGCCAATCCTGAAATAGCGCTGGCAAATTATATCATCGCCAACAGTTAGTCTGAATTCAAAGCGCTCCTTAAATGCGAGAGCCTGCTCAAACTGTTTCTTAACTTCTGCCATTCTTGCAAAAAATTAAAGGGTTAAACAAAAAAACTATAATATTGTACGTGTTAAAAACTATAATATTGTGTGTGTTTCGTACTTCTAATATACAAAAATGTTTTCCGGAACACAACACTATTTTGAAATTTCTTTCTTGTATCTTTTCACTTCTTTATCTGTCAGTGATTTATATGGCTCAAAGAAAAATGCGAACCTGTCAGAGTCAGAAAGTTCATCAATTCCGTCCTCTATCATGTATGAATAAAGGTTTTCAAATGACCTTCCTTCCGGGTCCTGGACATTATGCATCATCTCCTTGAGCTCTTCTTCGGCCTCTGGAGTTAGAAGTGGATGTTCCAGGCTGATAATCTTCTCGTTTATCTCGTAGAAGTCTCCGGGGTATGCCGTTCTTGATACCCCGTTAACGATGTTTTCCTGCCATTTAAGCGGCTTTTTCTTCTGGCTGATGCGTTCCTCCACTTTTTCCTTTGCACGCTCCCTGACCTCGTTTATGGCCACAGGACGGGTAAGAATTTCCGGCATGAGTTCCGCCAGTCTTGTCTCCGAAACACCGTCAATATTTCCGATGTTATCAGACTTGTCACCGCAGAAAACTTTCTTCAATACGACATTCTGATATGGATAACCTTTCAGTCTGATGAAGTTTTCGTGAGAATAGAATTTCTTTTTAATATTGTTATAAACACAAACACTTTCGCTGATAAGTTGGGTAAGGTCTTCGTCGGCGCTCATGATTACCACCTTCTCATTCGGAAGCTTGTGATGAACATAGTATGATATAAGGTCGTCGCCTTCGGTCTTCTCATCAATCATCCACCTTATGTATAGTTCATTGAAGTATTTACACAGAAGGTCTCTCTCACGGTCAAAGTTTTCTTTCACAATCTTCTCGGCCGGAGTAAGCTCTTTAACTGGCTTCTCTTTCTTCTTGTAGATATGATTCTGCATCCGTTCAAGGTATGCGTTATATTCCTTCATGTAGTCACTCAGATTGGAATGTTCAGCATAATCCTTGTCTCGGTTTGCTTTGTATGGCGGATATATCTCATAACGAAGGATGCCGGAATCATGTGCATCAAAGAATACATATACATAATCAAAGTCCTTCTTCTGCATAATCATTCGTAGTTGAAGCAGGAACTGGAACACACCACCATAGTGTATTCCATTGGTATTCACCCTATTATCCTTGAATGACTGGCGAAGAAGTGAACCTCCGTCAACAAGTAATGTATATATAGATTCAACGCCTGCATCCGGGTGTGCTTCTTTTATTTGTTTTCTTACTGGTTGTGCCATACTATCTCCATCCTTGTTTTATCTTATCCTGCTTTGCCTTAATTGCCGTGCGGCCGATTCTATGTAAGAAATTGTTTATTTCCTTTTCAAGTCTTTTAACTGTTATTCCGAAGCTATTAAAATACTCGGTAAATATATTTTTCATGCCATCATTTTTTTGTAATTCATGCAGTGTTTCTTTCATAAACACATATATTTCCCAAGCCTCACTTTTTTTAACCAGTTCTTCTGAATATGGCTCCATTGAATCCATTAAGAAAGCATAGAAACCATTATTAAACCCCTCCTGTTCCGATTTTAAAGTATAGTAAAATAACTTGCCAATTTTTTGACGATTTATATCTGCAGATATCATGTCATCCTTAATTTTTGCATACAAAGAATCGCTTCCAAACCCTGTCCCCATTTTGATTTGCTGGTATATATGTTCTATCTCATGTTGTATTGTTTCCATTGCGGCGGTTTTATTCAACGTTCCGCATACCGCATACACATTTATAAAGCACAAATACACATTGGATGATAGGCGGAAAGAACTTCCATCTGTTACATGCGGTTCTTCATATATTCTATTATAGTCCTTGGATAAAAAATTGCGATATGTGATGGAGCAGCTTAGTTTTACGTCATCAATAAAAAAGGTCATTGGGGCGGTTTTCTTAACCATGACTTCCGTTTTACTTGCGACGTCTGCATCCTTAAGACTCTCTAACATTTGTTCAAAAAAAATCTCTGAGTATTTTCTAACAACATCAGAGATACCGTACTCTTCCTTAACTATCTTTCTTAAATCTTCTGTCAGCATACTATCAATCATTTTATATGAATATACAAAAATAAGCGGGACTTTCAAAATCCCGCTTATATTACCTCCTGTAAATTATTCTGTCAATATCTTTTCCCAAATGTGTATGCTTTTCATCTTGGACCCAAAATAATTCACTTACAAAATCATGAGAAAATTGTGTTTTGATGACTCTATGTACTATCGTCAGAAGAAATTGTCCAGCAGGTAGTGTCCCAACTTCTTTCCACTTATTAAAATCTTCTTTCGTCATAACATACCAGCTTTCTTGGTAGCCATATACGTTATCAAACAAATTAACCGTTTCATCGTTGGAGCCAGCAGAGTCCAAAATGTTATTCATTACAAGAACATATTCAATTGGTTCTTTGCCTTTTGTTTCTACAATAAACGTAGAATCTGTTTTCTCAACGATTGTTTTTATTGTCTGTTCTTTAACAACATCATCAAACTTATCCAAATACTTTACTGTTGTGTAAATTTGCCCGTATGAACATATCCAAACAAACAAACCTAATATAATACCTAAAATTCTTCTCATATTGTTATTTTATTTGTTATTCGTCAAAGTTGTCCTCTTCCTCAAAGGAAACATTGGTGGTATCAGCAGCTTTGATTTCCTCATTTCCAAGAGCCTCTGCCATCCTTGCCATAATCTCAGGAATGTAGGTCTTCTTGTAGTTGTCAAGCTCCTTCTCACCACAGAGTCCGTTATGTACACAGCAGATTGTTCCGGCATATGTTACATTGAACGGTGTCGGCAACTGGTTCTTGGCGATTGAAATCTTACTGACCACGCCATACTGGTAATCGTTACCCTTGTATGTGGCCTTGAGCCTCTTTGTACCGGCCTTCGCAACACCGCCGACATGAAGTAAGAGTCTCATTGCATAGAAGAACGACTTACCACCCTTGTTTTCAATGGAAGCCGCTCCGCCCACTGAGTTCATGGAATCAAGCCAAATCTTATTGACGACGAAGAACGTATTCGTGTATTGCGAGTTCTGAGACCTTGACCCAGGGATTCGCGCATTGATTATGTTATTGAACGCCACGGAAAGAGCTCCAGCATCAAACATATTGTTGCCCGCCTTGCTTGTGTATGACTTCCAGGAACCGATACTGCCTACGGAATCCCATACGAACAGTAACGGCATCGGTAGTTCTCCGGCTTCCTGTTTGTCAATGAGGTCGTTTATGATGTATGCGATATCCTCAATGACGGCGACGGTTCTCTTTGTTGATTTCTTTGTACCGGTTGAGTAATCCATATCGCCACAATAATCACAAATTGCAGCATTGTTAAAAAGAATAAAATTACCATCATAATCAACGATGGTTTCCTCTCCGGTTTCTTCATTTACTCCGTTCACCGGTGTAGCTTCCATACCACAGTCAATGGCGTACTTGAAGTCAAAATTACCCTCGGTCTCAAATATGATTGGAAGGATTCCCTGTTTCTGAGCTGCTGCAATAAGGCAGTTCTTGATTGTGGACTTGCCGGTATCTGACCATCCACGAACACCGCTCATATAACCAGCTGGAATGCCAGGAATGTGTAATGCATCCTGGAAAGCCTTTGGCATGATAATCCACTCCATAGGCTTGTCAGCAACCGGGGCACTTGAAATTTTCTTCTTAAAAGCCCCGATATCAAATTTCTTGATTTCCTTTTTCTTTAATGGTTGTGCCATGTTTTTATAAGTTTTTTATTTATTGTTTTCGTTGTCATCATCAACAAATCTTTCATACGGCTTTATAACCGCACTTGGGTCTCTTAGAGCTCCATCCTGATTCCTTTCTTTCTCGGCTTTGGCAATTATTTTACCAATTCTGTTGACATAGTCAGAACAAACCCTCAATGCTATGTTTTTCCACCATTTAAAGTGCCGCCCAAAGTTGTTCTGGCATATGTTTTCAATGACTTGTCGTGCACTAATCGTTAAATTATCCAAAAAATTGTGAATAATTTTTATGTTTTTGTATACCGATGTCGTTTGAATAACCTCATACGGGTCTTTTGCGGGGCTATTATCAATCAATGAATACCACGTACTTACAAAAGCATCCCTTTCAAAATTATTTGCGTAATATATTGTATATCCAACAATCTGTTCAAAAAAATCTCCACTTTTCCTTAGCGTTCTCGCTTTTTGATATGTGTCTTGACTCTTCCCAAATAAGAGTGGTTTTTGCTTTTTTATGGATTGATACACGTGTTTTATTTCATGCCTTGTCGTACCAGCGTAATCAATATAAGCATTTTTTTCTTTTACATATACGATGGTTGTCTCAAGTACGTTCGAGTTCTCATAATAAGCACCAGGATTGTCAATTTTAAGGCTACCCAACGTCTCGTCATCTTTTACGCGGTACATATGATAAAGGATATTCACACGTTTCCCGAATAAAGTATAGGAAAAACCGCCATCCGCAACATCAAGTGATTTATACTTCCTGCTGTCCTTTATTATTTCTGCTATAAGGTTCTTTGATGTATCCTTGACCAATTCCGACAGACCGAGTTCCTCATTGACAAATTTTTTAATTTCAGTAATAAGTTCCATACTCTGAGCCCCCCTATTTTAATCCTGTACTTCCAAAACCACCGTCTTTTCTGTCGGTTTCATTCAATTCTTCAACCTCAACGAACTCAATCGGTACTGTGAATCCAATTTTCATTTGTGCTACCCTGTCACCTGGTTCGTACTTCGGCATATTCGGCATTACGTGATAAAAAAATGCACTAACCTCCCCGGTATAGCCATAATCCACTGTACCACAACTATTTGCAAGAACCATTCCGGTTTTCCATACTGAACTCCTCGGACGGAAATCAATGGAAAGAATTGTTTTGTGATTTTCCCACACGGAAACAAACATTGACATATGACTATCTGGTAATGAAATGCCCTCATTTTTGTCAATCTGTAATGCGAAACCGAGCGGATATTTATATACATTCGGTGCTACTTCCTCACAATCACATGCATAGACATCATAACAGAAATCATCATCGTGTGCCTTGGTCGGGAGTTTTGCGTTTTCCCTGAGTTTCTTGAATTTAACTTTCATCTCTTTTTCTAAAAATTACATTATATTCTTCGTTGTCTGCCAATTTACGCTGTATTAAAGAAAACGTACCGTCTTCCTTCTCAAAAAAAATATCAGCCATGAACACGTCAACCGGCTCAAGTTTTGAATTAAACACTTTTATCCTTTCAACAACTACGGCGCAGCTTGGGACTTCCTCATCAGATATTTTTATATTAAATGGATACAAGACATCTCCGATTTTCAGTTCACTTGTTTTAATTTTCATCTTCGTCCCATTTTTTATACATTTTATTCCCGGTTCTCTCATAGTAACACTTACGGCAAAGGGCCAAATATCTGTCATCGCCTCCAACTTCAACCTGGGCACCTTCTGTTACAATGTTTCCTTCGCTGTCAATTCGTGCGTTGAACATTGTCTTTGTGTCACATGAACAGCTTGACTTGATTTCAATAAGGTCGTCAGCCACTTCAAACAATCTACGCGACCCAGGGAACAGGTGTGTCTGGAAATCAGTTCTTAGACCGAAACACATTACGTTTATTCCAAGCATATCGGCAATCGCAGCCAATTGGTCAACCTGTTCCGGCGTAAGGAACTGCGCCTCATCAACGAGAATCCATTTCACCTTCGGATTAAAGAACATCTCATCCTTCTGGCAGACGTTCCTTACGAGTTCGTAGAGATTGAGGTCTGCGGAAATACTTGTGCAAGGTTTATCGCCTAAAGCTCTTGAATGAATTATTCCTTCCCCATCCCTCGTATCAATCTCGCTTTTGAAAATAACATATGGAATTCTCCTCTCCTCAAAATTAAATGCTGTGGCTAGTAACTGTAGTGATTTGCCACTTGACATTGAGCCGTAATAGAAAAACAGTTTCTTCCTTTGTGACATATGCATTACGATAGAAAAGTTATCCCAGATTGTTAATCCGGGATAACCTTATTTTTTAGAATGGCAAATCCTCCTCATCCTTCATAATCAATGAATCAGTGAAGTCCTTAACAGGTGCGGCTTCTTGTACAGGCTCTTGAGTGATTGGGGCCTGAGCGACGCCAGCACTTGCCATGGCCTTTTCAATCTCAGCGTTAGCCTCGTTTACCTGTGCGGTGTGGCCTTGTTTCTTGGCGTCAATCTCTTCCTTGTCAACCCACTTGCCCTGCTCTCTGTCATACCAAGGAATTTTCATCTGGCTGATAAGAGAAAGGTACTCGTAAGGTTTGGTAGAGAAAACATCCTGCCACTTCTTCTCGTCATAAATCCACTTCTTCATCTGTTCCTCATCCCTGGAAAGAGGGGTGCTGAGTGACGCATCAAGAATCTGCGGAGCTGCGTTACCCTCAGTAATGGTTACGTTTAGGTCGCGGCCGTTGTAAATGTCAAGGATATTGAGAACCTGTCCGGCACGCTCACCTTCTTCCTTTCTCATATTGTAAAGGTTGATGATAGCGTTGTACGGGTCGGTCTTATCCCTTCTGATGTTGAACTTCCAGAACTTGACGCCCTCATCTTCCTTTCCACGCTCGATACAACGAACTATGACAGCCTCATTGCTCTTGTTGGCGATGGAGATGTCCTGGAAATTCTTCTTCTTGATTGGGTCAGATTCTTTCAGAGATTCCTGATATGCATTCTGGTTAAGCTCGCAGAACGGACACTTGTTGCCATACTTCTCATGGTCAATGTCCTTGTTCTTTGAAAGGCAGATGTAGGACTTGTAACCACTCTTGGAAACCTCCTTAGGTACGTGTACGTTGTGCATGTGTACCTTAACGAAAGGATTTCCGGTTTCAAGGTCCATAGGAAGAAGGCGGATTGTCAGAGTCTTTTGCTTCTCGCCATTCTTTTCATCCAAACGAACATTCAGATAGTTCTTCTCGTTGAATGCATTTGGTCTTGTGTAATTGCTTGAACTATCGTTTGTGACTACGATAGATTCAGGTGTGATGTTCGGTAAGTTAATTAAGTTACCCATTGTTAAAAAATTTTGTTAAAGTTATTATTTGTTATATAAACTATAAGATGTACATATAAAGTACAAAAAAATTCTCTAAAAACAAAAGGGTATAGAATTTCTTCTATACCCATAAATAGTTCATATTTGACGTTTTATTAAAGCCCAAGCAAAGTTTTTAGGGTTGAATTTTCATTGTCCCTCAAAGTTTTGGCGATGCTTGAGTAATCGGTAGCATTGCGTACGTCGTCTCTTGTAATCGTATATCTCGGCTCTCCAACTCCGTTATTGTCATCTTCTGGACTGTAATTTTCCGGAGCATCGTTTGCCATATATTCTTCTGGGGTTTCCTGGAACGGCTTTGACTGAAGTGAACGCATTGTGAGCTTTTCAACTGACGTAGGGTTTCTCTTTTCAAATTCTGACTGGAGATTTTCCATAAAATCAGCATTTGACTTCAATTCACCCTGAAACTCACTAAATTTTTCAAGGAAACGCTCAAACTTATCTGTAAGTTTGTCAATTGCTTCTTCGTTCCTCTTTTGGCCGTCAACAAGTTCATCAACATCAATGACTTCCTCGTCTTCGCCACCTTGTTGAGGGTTGTCAGGCGTTGCTTCATCAAAACTTTCCTCTGCTGTAGCATTAGGGTCTTCGTCGTTTCCAACTGGTTGTGGGTCAAAACCAGGAACTCCACCAGCTGCAGCACTTGGGTCTGCTCCTGGTGCAGGAGCAGCGCCACCAGCCATGGGGTCCGCGGGTGCGGCTCCACCAGCCATGGTTGGGTCTTGTGCACCCATAGCACCTCCCGCCATCGGGTCTGCGCCCATAGCACCACCAGCAGCTGGGTCAGCCATTCCGGTAGCGTCGTCAAGTCCGTCTCCGTTTCCGTCAACTTCATCAACAACCCTATCCATTCCGGAAACATATTCCATTATATAATTGAAACGCTTTGCTTCTTTGAGCAAGCCCTTCTCTTCCAAAAACTTCTTGTCCATGATTAGTCGTTAAGAACTTGCCTATTATCTTCAGTAAGAACAATCTTTGAACTCTCGGTTCTTTCAATAAGACCCTTGTCTTTCTTGACAACCTTTACGTGGTTAGCCGCTTTCATGTTGTTCATGATTTCTTCGGCCCTGTTGATTTTCTCGTCCATTGCCTCATCTATTTTCTTTTTTTTATTATTTGCCTTGGGGGCGTTCGCTTCAAATGTTGCGACCGGCTCCTGTGTGCTTTCAAGTTTAGCTGGGATATTCTTCCTCTTGTATTTTATTACTTGCCTTAAAGCCATTTGTCTATTTTTTCTATAAATAGTATTATTTTAGTAAAACGCAAAAATCAAGCCTTTACGAATACAGGTACGGTAAAATATACGCCCTTCCCTTTGCCTTAAACCTAACTTCACGAGATATTTCATCATTATTCTTCAATAAGTTGATTGACTTACTGTTGTATATGGCCGAGAATATCTTCTTTTTTATGGTACCTTCAAGATAATCACAATCCCTGAGCGAAAGACCAACCACCTTGTTTGTGCCGCTATAATATATATACATCATATCCCCGGTAACATAAATTGTCTTTGTCGGACCAGAAACAAGAGAGGCTAAAAATGAATCAAACTTCTCGGTCGGGGATAACAGTATATCATAAAACACATATTCAAGTGATTCAATAAATTTCTTGAAGGATAAATCCTGGAATTTTTTTATGTTTGCTTCGTACTTGTCTCTCCTCTCATACTTTCCATACGTCCAGTATACATTGTCTGTGACTTTCCACTCTATAATTGATGCATCCGGGTATTCGCTCTTAGTTCTTTCCCAGCCAACTATCAGTGTTGGTATTTCCGGGACAAGGTCTTTGCTATCTCGGACGACATTATAAAGTTCAGTCTCATTAAACGGCTCGTCTGTAAGTATGTTTGCTATATATTTCATTATCCAAAGACTAAAAATCCAAGGTAATGATACAAACTTTTAACGACTAAACCAAACTATGATTTATTCTGTTTTATGTCGGCGCTTTCATTTATAAGGAACGTAACTATCTTCCCGGCTCCCCTTGCTCTTTTAATAAGATTAAATATCTCCTTGTACGTGGCTCTTATCTCATTCTTATCAAGTTCTAAGTCAACTGGCGGATAAATCATTATTGGCACCATTCCGCCGAGGCTGATTTCTGGGAAACCGCCAGTTTCAAACTTCTCATAGTTTGTTTCTCCGGTAATCATTTCACAACGTTTATATCCAAGGCGCATATCACTGACAGTCATATGTTTTCCATCTGTGAATTTATAGAAACTGTCATTCTTGTCCCTGTATTCTTCCCCCTCAAACGGATTCTCAACAATTACAGTAGAAAATCTTCCGGCTGGCATACAAAATACCGCACTATTGTCTGTTGGTGGTCTGAAATTTTCTATTTTATTGTCTTTTGTTCCCATCTTTTCAACAAGACCAAACGTTGCTTCAATTGTTTTAGCAATATCGTTATGGTCTTTAGTTGTTCCGTCTTGATATAACACGCTCACAGAAAGTAAACCATTGACCCATTTTTCGTTCATGCTTATGTTCGTTCTATTAAGAATGAATGTAATACTTTTTGCCTTTGTCACATCAATCTTGTCGAGCTCTCTCGGAGATTGATTTAGTGTGTCATCCTGTTCAGGGGCCGGATATGTCGCATCCTGGCTTTGTGGGGTCTGTTTTGCGGCGCTATTTGCCGGAATTTCCATATCATCACCTTTGAATGGCGTTGATGGACGTGCCTGCCTTACTCCTGTGAACACCGTCTCCATGCCGCGTGTACTAATCTCATGGTGTACGTTTGTGATTAAGTAAGCACCCTTCCACATCGGTATATTGTTCAACTGGAAATACATGAGAGGCGTTATCTGTGCATCACCCATCATTGTTACTGTACAAGAATATGAGTAGTTTGAATAAACACTATACAAATCCTGTCCGACCATGGTAGTCTCTCTCGGTCCACGGTTGCTCTGATAAGATATCATAACTTCGTTCCTGACAGAATATTCTGTTACCTGGTGGTCTTCCATTGACAGTTTTACATCCTTGAAGAAAGACTGGTTCTGTTTTGCGAAAGTCACACCGAAACTTGGTACAACGAACCCATCACCGGTAGCGTCAGAGAAAAACGGCTGCTCCACTATTTCTCCCCAAGTGTTTGCTATATCAAAACCGTCAGACTTGTATCCCATTTTTCCTTTATCGTCAGGAACATTCAGGACCGCTGACTTCTGGCTGGTTGAAAGCACTATGAAGCTCGTTTCAATGCTGTTGCTTCTGACAGCTTCATTGTACGGATACGCCCTAAAAACATCTGCGATTGAATTGTTTTCGTCAGTATATGTTTTCGCTAAACCTAACATTGTAGGGAGAGTAAGCAGTGAACACCTACCATATTGCGCCGTTGAACTTAATATTTTAATAACCGAAGTTGAAGCAAGGTTTTCATCGTTTGATTTTTCTGTAAAGCCACCAAGTTTGCAAGCGTTCTCAATGAAATTAGTAAGATTTGGTCTTACTTTCATGCTTGAATCATGATAAAATTCGTCAATGTAGAAGAAACGCAAGAAATCACTCTTTACCGGTCTGGCACTCATTCTGCTCGGGATGCAACTAAAATTCCAACATTCTCTCCTTCTGTTACATAGCCACCTGTCGTACATGCTTTTCAATGCTATATAACAGGCGAGTTTCAAGTCTTTACTTCTAAAATATTCATTCTTAGGTTCTTTATCTTCCGGCCTACCTGAGCTGTCAACCCCATTGCCTTCTTTTATTTTTTCTATTGATATCTTGTTTGCGTCCTTCAATCCTTTTACAAATGCAGAAAGGGCGTCTGACATTGCGTTC
>Ga0256405_10009932_pt1 | contig 12794 bp, 10 predicted proteins | sample RumenRJG_02DNA_FD_189096 | JGI IMG/M metagenome (GOLD analysis project Ga0256405, IMG submission 189096) | Bovine rumen microbial communities from Lethbridge, Alberta, Canada - RJG_02 | ecosystem: Host-associated > Mammals > Digestive system > Stomach > Rumen | place: Canada: Alberta...
TCCCATTTCATGCTCGTCATGTCGTACACCTCCGCTTGTCGCCATCGCACTTATTTTATCGTTTCCGCGACAAAAGGACAAAGGAAACAAAAGAGGCCGCGGCTCGAATGTTCACGCATTCGCCGTAGCCTCTTCCTGTCTGCCGCGCGACGTACCGCTGGCAGGATCTATTATGGGGAATAGAGAATAGGAGGTGCAGCTGGGGTACTTTCCCATCTGCAGTTCTCATTATACATCAAATAATCAAAATGTCAATAGGTCAATATTTCCTGCGCGCGTATTTCAGTGATTCGCGAGCGTGTAGATGTCGATGGCTTCCTTGCGGCCGATGGGGTGGAAGTTGCCGACGGTCTTCGCGCCGCCGGCGGTGACGGCGTCCGCGAGCTCGTGGATGGTGGCTTCGTTCAGGACGCCGATGCCGAGCTCCGTGAAGCAGCACGGCATGCCGATCTCCTTAAAAAACGCGACCTGGCGGCGGATGCCCTCACGGGCGCGCTCCTCCTCCGTGCCCTCAGAGACGTCCCAGACTCTTTCCGCGAAGCGCGCGAAGCGGGGGATGTCGTCCTGATAGACGTACTGCGCCCACCAGCCCCAGACGGAGGTGAGCGTCTCGCCGTGCGTCGCGTCGTATTTCGCGCTGATGGCGTGGCCGAGCTTGTGGCAGGAGAAGTCCTTGCAGCGGCCCCATTCCGTGACGTTCGAGTGGGAGACGCTGCCGCACCACATGATCTCGCTCATGGCGTCGTAGTCGTGCTGGTCGCGGACGGCGACGCGCGCGCTCGCGATGACGTCGCGCAGCAGGGACTCCGCGATGAGGTCGGTGAGCTCGTTGCCCTGGATCTTCGTGAAGTAGCGCTCGAGCGTGTGCATGAGGATGTCGCTGATGCCGGCCGTGAGCTGTTTCTTCGGCACGGTGTAGGTGAGCTCAGGGTTCATGAACGCGAGCGCGGGCCGATTGAACGGCGTGTTGATGCCGCCCTTGACGCCTGTCTCCTCGTTCGTGAGGACGGCGGAGTCGCTCGTCTCGCTGCCTGCCGCCGCGAGCGTGAGGACGGCGGCGACGGGCGTGGAGCGCGTGAGCGTCTCGCGGCCGCACCAGAAATCCCAGATGTCGGTCTCCGGGTTTGCGACGCCGTGCGCGATGGCTTTCGCCGTGTCGATGACGGAGCCGCCGCCGATGGCGAGGATGAAGTCCGCGCCGAAGCGCAGCGCCTCGCGCACGCCCTCGCGCGCGTGGGAGACGAGCGGGTTCGGCTGGACGCCGCCGCGCACGTCGAACGCGATGCCGCTCTCCGTCAGCGTGCGCTCGACGCGCGCGAGGAGTCCCGAGCGGATGACGCTGCCGCCGCCGTAGACGATGTAGACGTGCGTGCCGCCGTAGGCCTTGATCTTCTCTCCGACCTTTTCCTCCGCGCCGCGTCCGAAGATGATTTCCGTCGGGCATTTGAATTGAAAGCTCTGCATGGTGTGGTCCCTCCGATTTCCTTTTCTTTGCACCTGTCTGCTCTTATTCTAGCATTGTTCGGCCCGGCTGAAAAGTTTTTTCGCGCCGCGCCCGCGCGCCGGATATGCAAACTCAACGCACAAACGTCCACTTCGTGGACATTGTGCGCCCGTCCTTGCAGTAAATCCAGCCAATCGCGCTGCGCCTGCGGCTTGCGCTCTTGGGGATTTACATAGTAAAAAGGATGTGTCCGGCATTTCTGCCTGACACATCCTCAGAGAGTTTTCACACTGTCCGCATGCGTTAGGGAATCACTGATTCATTCAGCACATCCTTAGGGAGTCACCGATTCATTGAAGTGGAAAATCTTTGCATTCATCAGCGGTTCCTTAGGGAAGCGCTGATGAATGCAGTGCCCTGCTTTTTACTAACCTTCCCCTTAGGGGGCGCATCAGCGCGGGATGCCAGTGGCATCCCCGGGAGTGCCGAGCGCAGCGAGGCGGAAGAGGTGTTTTGCCTCGAATCTAGGTTTTTCTGCACATTCCCCAGCCGTGCAGCACCTCTTCCACCGCTTCGCGGTCCCCCTTCTCCTGAGGAGAAGGTATATTCTCATCCATTCAAACGAAGCGGCAAAATCTTTGCATTCATCAGCGGTTCCTTAGAGATTGGCTTCGAGCATGGCGCCGACGCTCGCGTAGGAGGCGCGCGCCTTTGCCTTGATGACGTCGCGCGCGGTGTCGACGGTGAAGCCGCTGTAGGCCTCGATCATCGGCAGGTCGTTCACCTCGTCGCCGATGGCGTAGACCTCGGCTCCCTGCCAGCCCATGACTTGCTTGAGCTTCTCGATGCCGTTCCTCTTGCTGACGTCCGGCGGCGTGATGTCGACGCTGCCGCGGTTCGGGTAGGCGTGGACGTCCGCACCGTATTTCGCGTTGAGGATGGCGGCGACCTCCGCCGCCTCCCGCGGGTCGTCGTAGCCGAGGGAGAACTGATGGATGTCGGGGAGCTTCGTGATCTCTTCCTCGGTGATCTTCACGACGGGGAAGTCCCACTGCTCCGCCTCTCGCATGATCCACGAGCCCTCGCGGTCATGGCAGAGGAAGGTGCGCCCCGGCGCGGAAAAGGCGAAGTGCAGCGAGCGGCGCACGCCCGATTCCCGTACGATGGCGTGCAGGACGCGCGCAGCGATCTTCTCCTGGTGGAGCACCCGGCCCGTCGCGTCGTGGATGATGCCGCCGTTGTTGCAGACCGCGTAGTCGAATTCCACGCCGTAGTGATGGAGCTGCGGCACGAGCATGCCGTAGTCGCGCCCCGTCACGACGCCGAATTTGTGCCCCGCGGCGCGCCAGGCGTGGACGCCTCGCGCGTCCTCCGCGGCGATTTCGTTGTTGCGGAAGAGAGTGCCGTCATAGTCACTGGCTGCGATTTTCATTGCGCGTTCACTCCTTTTTCTGGCAATTCGTATAGATCACGGCTTCGAGCGGCTGCAGCGTCCCCGGCTCCTCCGTGTCCTCCGGATAGCTGCCGTCCGCGCGCGTGAGGCCGTCGACGAGTGTGATGTCGTAGGTCGCGGGATGCAGCGTGAAGTTGACGAGCGTCACTGTCTTTTCCCGTCCGAGCGTCCGCGTGAACGCATAGATGCGTTCATCGTCCGGCAGGAGCTCCTCGTAGTCGCCCGCCGTGAGGACGTCGAGCTGCGCGCGCAGGGCTGCGAGGCGGCGGTAGTAGGAGAGGACGGATTCCTCGCTCTCGGCCTCGGCCTCGACGCACCAGTGGCGGTAGTCCCCCTCGACGGGCAGCCAGGGCTTCCCCGTCGTGAAGCCTGCCTGCACGCCGCGCGTCCACTGCATCGGCGTGCGCGCGTTGTCGCGGCTGTAGGCGTGGACGGCCGCGAGCGCCTCCGCCTCGGTGTGGCCCTCGTCGAGGGCCATCTGGTACTGGCCGTGCGAGGAGATGTCATCGTAGCAGTCGATGCTCGGCCAGGCGACGTTCGTCATGCCGATCTCCTCGCCCTCGTAGATGAAGGGCGTGCCGCGCAGCGTGAGCAGCACGGTCGCGATGGCCTTCGCCGCGAGCGCGCGGTCCGCGCCCTGCGGGAAGTAGTGGCAGATGGCGCGCGGCTGGTCGTGGTTCTCGAAGAAGATCGGGTACCAGCCGTTCTTCGCCGTCGCCTGCTGGCTCGCCGTGAGCGCCTGCTTGAGCGCCGTGAGCTTCCAGGGCTGGGCGCGGCACCAGATCTCCTCGCCCTCGGGGAACTGGAGGCCCATATGGCTGAACTCGAAGAGCATGGAAAAGACGCCCTTCTCTCCCACCCAGTCAGAGAGTTCCTCGGGGCTCACGCCGTTCGCCTCGGCGACGGTGAAGATGTCGTGCCCCGCGAAAACCTCGCGGCGCATCTCGTGCAGATAGTCGAGGATGCCCGGCGTATCGGCCGTCATCGTGTGGATGCTCACGAGGCCGTCCGCGCCGTCCGGCTCGCCGTCGACGAAATCCGGCTTTTTGATGTAGACGATAGCGTCGATGCGGAAGCCGCCCACGCCCTTTTCCAGCCAGAAATTCGCCACGCGGTAGAGCGCCTGGCGCACCTCGGGGTTCGCCCAGTTGAGATCCGGCTGCTGCTCGGCGAAGGTGTGGAGATAGTACTGCTGACGCTCCTCGCACCACGTCCACGCGGAGCCGCCGAAAATCGCGCGCCAGTTCGTCGGCGCCGAACCGTCCGGCTTCGCGTCGCGCCAGATGTACCAGTCGGCCTTCGGGTTCGTGCGGCTCTGCCGCGACTCCCGGAACCAGGCGTGCTGATCCGAGGAGTGGTTGAACACGAGATCCATGACGATGCGGATGTCGCGGCGCTTCGCCTCGCGGATCAGGTGCTCCATGTCGGCCATCGTGCCGTAGGAGGGGTCGACCGCCTCGTAGTCGGCGATGTCGTAGCCGTTGTCCACCATCGGCGACGGATACATCGGCGTGAGCCAGACGGCCCCGACGCCGAGCGTCCGCAGGTAGTCGAGCCGCGCCGTGATGCCCCGGAGGTCGCCCGTGCCGCTCCCCGTCGTGTCGAGGAAACTTTTCGGATAGACCTGATAGACCTGATGTGTCTGCCACCATTTGAGCTTGCTTTTCATAGATACATTCCTTCCACATACAAGGACGCGCGGGGATGCCGGGTCGTCTGTACGGCGCTCCCCGCAATCGTTACTTTCTGTATCTTGTAACGTCAGCTGTCTTTGTATTTCTTTTTCTGTTTCTGTATAACTTAGCGTAAGACTCAGGAAACCACTGACTAGCTTCCCGTCGCCCGCGCCCAGTTTGCGGGCACGGGCAGGCGATGTCAGCTTGTCAGTGGTTTCAGAGAGTTTAGGAACCACTAATTTATTCAGCACTCCGTCTTCACGCGTCTGCACTGTCCTCTCGTCGCCCTGCCATCCTCAGCGTAGCTTTGGCTACGCCTGCGGTTTGTCTCCGAAGAGTACAGCGCATCCACGTAAATCCGGAGCACTTCATTTCATCAGCGGTTCCTTTGCGTATTAGAAAGAGATGACGTTCGTCTCGTTCGCCACGACTTTCTGATCCTCAGCTTTCTTGAGCTGCGGATATTCCGCAGAGTTCGTAATGGCCATCATGACGGTGTTCGCGTAGCCAGCGTCCGCGATGACCTGCTTGTCGAACTTGATGAGCTTCTGGCCGGCCTTGACCTTGTCGCCCTGCTTGACGTAGCATTCGAAGCCCTGGCCTTTGAGGTTCACCGTATCGATGCCGATGTGGATGAGGAGCTCCGCGCCGTTCTCGAAGCGCAGGCCGACGGCATGGTTGCTGTCCACCATGACCATCGTGACCTCGGCGTCCGCCGGTGCGACGACCGTGTCGCCCGTCGGCTCGATGGCGACGCCGTCGCCCATCATCTTCTTGGAGAACATCTCGTCCTTGACCTCAGTCATATCGATGAGCTGGCCGCTGACGCAGGCCTTGATGCCCATCGCGAGGCCCTTGTCGGCGTGATCCGGCGCTGCCGCCGTCGGTGCGGACGGTGCGGAGATCTCGGAGACGTCGCCGCCCTTGAGGAGCGCGTCGAAGTAGCCGCGCACCTGCGGGACGTTCATGCCGACGATGACCTGGATCGCGTGGCCGTTCTTCACGAGGCCGTAGGCGCCGGCCTTCGTGAACTTGCTCGAGGACGAGACTTTGTCGGGATCCGCGACCGTGACGCGCAGGCGCGTCGCGCAGTTCGTGACTTCCTTGATGTTGGACGGGCCGCCGAGGCTGTCGAGATAGACGCGCGCCTGGATCGCGAGCTTGTTGCCTGCGAGGCCCATCTGCTCCATCTCTTTCTTCGCCTGATACTCGGCCTTGGAGAAGAGCTTGTCCTCCGTGTCGTCGGACGTGCGGCCCGGCGTCGGATAGTCGTTCTTGAGGATGAGATAACGGAACACGACGAAGTAGATGCAGAAGAACACAGCGCCGATCACGATCTGCATGATGTACGTGCCAGCGTGATACTTGAAGAGCGGGATCCAGTTCTGCACGAAGCAGTCGATGAGGCCGCCGCCGAAGTTGCCGGAGAGACCGAAGAAGTAGAGCGTCGCGGAGAGCGTCGCCGCGAGCAGTGCGTGCACCGCGTAGAGGAGCGGCGCGACGAAGAGGAACGTGAACTCAAGCGGCTCTGTGATGCCGCAGAGGACAGCCGTGAGCGTTGCCGGGATGAGCAGCGTCGCGACCTTTTTCTTCTTCTCAGGACGTGCGCAGACGTACATCGCGAGCGCCGCGCCCGGGAGGCCGAAGACCTTGGAGGAGCCGTGGAGCGCGAAACCGCCCTGCGGGAACATCTCCTTCAGCGACTGCGCGCTCGTCGCGAAGTCGTTGAGGTGCTGCAGCCAGTAAGCCTGGATACCGCCATCGCAGACGGCCGGGCCGAAGATGAACGGCAGATAGATGAAGTGATGCAGACCGGCCGGCAGGAGGATGCGTTCCGAGAAGGTGTAGCACCAGACGCCGACGATGCCGCTCGTCTTGAGGAAGAACTGGAAGTTCTCGATGGCATGCTGGATGGCAGGCCATACGAAGCAGAACACGAGCGCGACCGGGATCATGAGGGCAAAGCCGACAGCCACGACGAACGCCGGGCCCTTGAAGATGCCGAGCCACTCAGGGATCTCCGTATCGTAGAAGTGGTTGTGCAGGTAGCTCGAGACGCAAGCGATGAAGATCGCGCCGAGCATGCCCATGTCGAGCGTCTTGATGTTCGCGATCATCGCGAGGCCCGTGCCGGCGCCCGCCTTGGCGCTGTAGTCGACGCCGAAGAAGTCGCCGTGCAGCGCGAGGAACGCCGAGATGAAGTAGTTGAACACCATGTAGATCATGAACGATTCCATGGCGGCACGGCCCGGCTCCTTCTTCGCGAAGCCGATCGGCACGGCGATGGCGAAGAGGATCGGCATCTGCGCGAAGACGGCCCAGCCGCCCTGCTCTACGACATACCAGAAATCATACCAGACAGTTCCCTTATCTGCAATCGAGCCCAGGAGCATCGTATTCTTGCAGATGATGGAAATTGCAACCGTAAGACCAAAGAATGCAAACAGGATGACCGGCGTGTACATCGCGCCGCCAAACCGCTGCAATTCCTGCATAACGCGGTCCTTTGACATTTCCCTTACCTCCGTTTCTCATAAAGGCCTGACGCCCGCGCGTCTGCCGCCCGCGCCCGTTCCCGCTTCGACGCGCGGAACGCTTCCCAGGCGCGGCGACCGACACCGCTTGCCTCAAATCCCCTGCGAAACCGCCGATCCATTCAGCAGTTCCCTGTGGAAGCACCGATTCATTCAGCGCTTCTTGATGTTTGAGAATCTAAATCATTGCTTTGCTTGGCAGCCTTCGGCATCCTGCCTCCCGGCTCCCCAGACAAGATATCTTATGACTAAAGAATACAAAAAAGAAGCCGCGAAATCAATAGTTTCGCGGCTTTTGGGCACGTCCGCGCAGAGGACGCAATTTGTTACATTTTATGAAACTCAATACAAGGCATCAGATTATTTCGCTTTCGGGGCCGCGTTCTCGGCCTGGGATTCCTCCAATTCCTTCTGGTGGAGGTACATGCGATACTTGACATACCAGATCTCGAGCAGCAGGAAATACGGCATCATCGACTGGAACGGCGGCCGTCCGTCGCCCTCTTTGTCGAGCTGGAAGCGCGCCGGAGAGACGTAGAGATTGACCGTCGAGAGGCTCGCGAGCGTGTTGTCGTGCAGTTTCGTGATCGAGACGAGCGGGATGTCGCGCAGCTGGAGCTGCTGGGCGAAGTCCGTGACGTTCGGCGACTCCCCGGAGAACGAGACGAAGATGAAGCAATCGTCTTTCGTGACGTTCTGCACGATGGCGTTGAACTCCTCGCGCCCGCGGATCTCGTAGATGAGCACGTTGTCATAGAAGAAGAGACGCTTGAGCTCCTGCACGACGTTGCTCTGCACGTAGCCCGAGGCATAGGTGAAGATGAGGTTCGCCTCATGGACGAGCTTGCTCGCCGCGTCGAAGTTGCGCGCCATGAGCTTCTGCCCCGTCTGGATGTAGAAATTCCCGAGATCCTTGAGCACATCCTCGTGGTAGACCTCTCCCGTCGCTTCCTCCATCTTGAGCACGGCCTTGAGCTCGCCGAAGCCGTCGAGTCCGAGCTTCTGCGCGAAGCGCACGATGGTCGTCGACGACACCGAGCAGGCGCGCGCGAGCTCGTGGATGGAGATGTGGCGCACGGTCTGCCGGTGCATCACAATGTACTTCCAGATCACCATGTCCGTGGCGTTGAGGTCCTGTTTGTGTTTGTTGATGATTTCATCCAGTTGCATGTTGACTCCCCCAAACATAAGGATTTTCTCCTTGGGATTTCGTGACGATTCCCCCATCGGCCTATCCCTTTGCTTGTATTATATCATAACAGACGCAGCGCGGTAATGAGAAATAGGCGTAATTTCACAAAAACATCTATACTCCTCTCAGCTCCGGCGCGCCCTCCGCCATGCGGCAAACAAAAAAGCCGCTGCCAGCATCCTCTGATGCGAGCAACGGCTCATCCATTCAAATGGTGGGGTTAACAAGATTCGAACTTGTGACCTCCTCGATGTCAACGAGACACTCTAACCAACTGAGCTATAACCCCGATGTCTTAACGACAAGATTTATTATAGCGGCACGATGCGCTTTTGTCAACAACTTTTTTGAAAATCCGCGCGAAATTTTTCTCACCGCTTGCGCAGGAGATGGCGGCGCAGGATCGCGAGGTTCTGGAAGATGCGGAAACCGAAGGTGAGGAGGGCGACGTAGTAGAGGTCGATGCCGAGGCGGTCGCCGACGAAGACGAGCAGCGCCGCCATGAGCGCGTTCGAGAAGAAGCCGCTGAGGAATACCTCATTGTCGAATTTCTCATCGGCGGCCGCACGCAGGCCGCCGAAGACGGCATCGAGTGCGGCGAGCAGCGCGACGGAGAAGAGCTTCGCGTAGGCGAGCGGGATGTTGACGGGCGCGAGGAAGCCGATGGCGAGGCCGGCGAGCAGCCCGAGGATGGGCAGGATCATGGCGCCACCTCCTCTTCCGTCTCATGCGCGTAGGTGTAGGTGAGCGCACCCTTGTAGGCAGGGATGTAGACGTCGTCCGCCGTCTCGATGACGAGCTCGATGCCCCAGACCTTGAGCGTGTCGGCAACGCCGCCGCGCATCTTGAGCGCCTGCTCGAGGGCGTGCGTGTCGCCGATGGCGCGCACCTCGAACGGCGGCGCCGAGCGCACGTTGTTGACGGAGAGCGTCGGCCCCGCGCAGCGGATCTCGGATGTGCCCGTGAGGCGCTGGCCGTTGACGGAGAGGGCCTCCGCGCCCGCCGCGCGCAGCTCGTTGATGACCTTCAGGAGGTCGTCGTCGTGGATGAGGTAGAGGTTGGGGTTCTCCCCCGTCCTGGCCTTCCTGCTGCTGTCGTCGAGGCGCACGATGACGCCGGGGCCGCGAAGCGGCGTGAGGCCCGCGCGCATGCGCACCTCGTCGCCTGCCTCCGCGCCCCCTGACGCGCTCTTGAGCTCTCTTATTTCCTGCTTGAGCTGGTCGCGCTCTTTCTCCGTCTCTACGAGACGCGCCGCGATATCCTCCGCGCGCTGCGCGAAGAAGTCGGTGCGCGTGTCGGCCGTCGTGCGGAGCTGCACGGCGAGCATGAAGCCGAGCACGAGCGTGGCGCAGGCGAGCGACCAGCTGCCCTTGCGTATCTTGATCATATGTCTCCTTCCTGACTACTGCCGCAGCTTGATGAACGGACTTTCGTAGCTGAAATCGACGTATTCGATGGGATGCGGATTCTCGCGCAGGTCGTCGAGAAACGTCTGCGTGAGCCTGGCCTTCTCCTCGAGCCGCTCGAGCGCGCCGAGGCGGATCTGCACAGATCCTGTCGTATAGGCGACAATATAACCTGGGCGCAGGAGTGTGATCTCCGAAATCTGGTTGAGCGCGCCGGCGTCGAGCTGGCTGAGGAATGCGAGCATCTGCTGCACGGTCTCGTCGCTCACGCTGTCGCCGACATATTTCCCGTGGGCCTTGACTCCCGTGATGAGCGGGATCTGCATGTGGCCGAGGGATTTGTGCACGGCGACGATGCGGCCCGCGCGGTCGAGATCCGCATAGCCGTAGTCCGTCGCGATGGCCGCGACGAGGCTGCGCTCCTCGATGTGGATGTCGAGGCGGTCCGGCAAGCTGCGGCGCACGGTCGCCTCCTCGATGCGCAGATCGCTCTCGAGGCGGTGCTTGATCTCGTCCGTCTGGAGGCGGAAGAGCGGCTCGCCCTTGTGAACGCCCGCGATGCTCCAGACGTCCGCCTCTGTGAGCGTCTGCATGCCGTCGACGGAGATGCGCTGGAGCACGAAGAGCGGCGAGTAGACGACAACCGCCAGGAGTACGGCCGCCGCGGCGAGCAGCGTCACGCCCTTGATGAGGCGGCGCGGACTGCGCCGGCGCGGCTGTGCGCCCTCTGTATGATTTTTCCTCATGACGCCCCCTGCCTTTCCTGCCGTCTCCTCCGCCTCGTGTCTGCTTTGTAATCATGGAAGACACCGCGAGCCGCTGTCCTATATCTTGCTGCTTCGCCGCGCTGCGTCTATACCGTCTTGCCGCAGGGCCGCACTTCCCCGCTCATCGCCGCTCTCGCGGCGGAGGTGTTATCTCCGGTAGCCCGCCATCGCGAGGATGCGCTCGCACAGCTCCGGGAACTCGATGCCCATGGCGCGGCCCGCGTCCGGCACGAGGGAGAGCTCCGTCATGCCGGGGACGGAGTTGACCTCGATGACGTAGGGCGTGCCGTCCTCGCCGAGCATCATATCGACGCGCGCGACGCCGCGGCAGCCGCAGGCCGTGAACGTCTTGATGGCGAGGCCCTGGATCTCCTGCGTCTTTTCCTCTGAGACGGGCGCGGGGATGATGTGATGCGAGGCGCCCTTCGTGTATTTGCTCTCGTAGTCGTAGCGGCCCGACTCGGTCGTGATCTCGATGATGGGGAAGGCTTCCTTCTTCTCCTCATCGCCCCAGACGGCGACGGTGAGCTCGCGGCCCTTGATGAACTGCTCGACGAGCACCTCGTCGTTGTAGTGGAACGCGTCGGCGAGCGCCTTCTTGAGATCCGCCGCCTGCTCGACGATGTAGACACCGATGGAGGAGCCCTGCGAGGCCGCCTTGACGACGACGGGCAGGCCGAAGTCCCGCGTGATCTCCGCCGCGAGGTCGCGCGCGGCGAGCTCGTAGGCGTGATAGGTATGGGAGCGCGGCGTCGAGATGCCCTCAGCGACGAAGACGCGCTTGGAGGCCGCCTTGTCCATCGTGACGGCGGCCGCGAGGACGCCCGAGCCCGTGTAGGGGATGCCGAGCATGTCGAGCGTGCCCTGCAGCACGCCGTCCTCGCCGAATTTGCCGTGCAGCGCGTTGAAGACGATGGCGGGGTCCGCCGCCTTGATTTCCTCCGCGAAGGTCTCCGGGTGGAGCTCCATGCCGACGGCGGGATAGCCCTTCGACTGGAGGGCGCTCAGGATGGCCGTGCCCGTCTGGCGGGAGATGGCCGCTTCCGTAGAGGTGCCGCCCATGATGACGACGATCTTATCTTTTTTCATTTTGTGCAGTATTCCTTTCCAAAAGGTGTCCCCGGCCGCGAGGCTTGCGATGACGCGGACAGGGAGACGAACCGATCAGGCGCAGCGCCCGCCTCAGGCATTCCTTTCCTCGAGCAGCGCGACGAGCTCCTCGCCGGAGCGGTAGATGTCGCCCGCGCCCATGGTGATGATGAGGTCGCCGTCCGCGGCGAGCTCGGCGAGCTTCGCCGCGACGTCCTCGCGGCGCGGCACGTAGATGACGTGCGCGCCCGTCTGACGCTCGACCTCCGCGCGGATGGTCTCGCCGCTGATGCCGGGGATGGGCGCCTCGCCCGCGCTGTAGACGTCGGTGAGCACGAGGAGGTCGGCGCTCACGAACGCCCGGCCGAACTCCTTCGCGAGGAGCTGCGTGCGCGAGTAGCGGTGCGGCTGGAACGCGCAGATGAGACGCTTGGGCGCCGTCTCGCGCGCGGCCTTGAGCGTCGCCGCGATCTCGGTCGGATGGTGCGCGTAGTCGTCGACGATCCAGACGCCGCGGACGTGGCCCTTCGTCTGGAAGCGGCGCTTCGCGCCGTGGAACGCGGCGAGGCCCGCCGCCATTTTAGGAAACGGCACGCCGATCGAGAGGCCCGTGACGATGCAGGCGAGCGCATCGAGGACGTTGTGGCGGCCGGGGATGTTGAGCGTGACGCGGCCGAGCGTCTCCGCGCCGTGCACGACGTCGAACGCGATGCCCTTGCCCTCGGTGCGGATGTTCTTCGCCTGGTAGTCCGCAGGGCAGTCGATGGCATAGGAGTAATATTTGCGGTCGATGGTCTTCGCGATGGCGCGCAGGTTCTCGTTCTCGAAGCAGAGCACGGCGTAGCCGTCCTGCTCCGCCGTGTTCTCGATGAACTGGCGGAACGCCTTGATGATGTTCTCCATCGTGCCGTAGTGGTCCATGTGGTCGTCCTCGACGTTCGTGACGACGGCGATGTAGGGATGGAGCTTGAGGAAGGTGCCATCGCTCTCGTCGGCCTCGGAGACGAGGTAGTCGCCCGTGCCGGCCTCGGCATTCGTGCCGAGATCCGGCACCTCGCCGCCGACGACGATGGTCGGCGAGATGCCCGCCGCCTTGAGCGTGACGCCGAGCATGGAGGTCGTCGTCGTCTTGCCGTGCGAGCCGGCGACGGCGATGCCCTTGTACTCATTGACGAGCGCCGCGTTGATGTCCGAGCGGTGGAGCTTCGGGATGCCGAGGTCGCGCGCCGCGAG
>Ga0256405_10009933_pt1 | contig 12793 bp, 9 predicted proteins | sample RumenRJG_02DNA_FD_189096 | JGI IMG/M metagenome (GOLD analysis project Ga0256405, IMG submission 189096) | Bovine rumen microbial communities from Lethbridge, Alberta, Canada - RJG_02 | ecosystem: Host-associated > Mammals > Digestive system > Stomach > Rumen | place: Canada: Alberta | collected...
GTCGGATCAAGATAGCTGACATTGTGGCTATATCCGAAATTCGTGAAAGTGTTGATGTTGAACAGCTTGTTGCGGTCAAGAGGCATATTCAGTCCGGCTCCCAGTCCAGCCTGCCAGTTGCCGTTGATGTTCTCAGGCTTGGTGGTGCGTACACCCGTTGTGTCATTGTACCATGTGCGGTTGTCAATCTGGTTCTGTGTCATAGAGAAATAAGCGTGTCCGAAGATACCACGTTGCTTGTCTGCATCGAATGTGTTGAAGAACGCACGGAACTGAGAGTTGAACGACGGCTTCAGATCAGGATTACCCTCGCGTATGTTCAGAGGGTTGGAGTCATCGGTGATGTCAAGCAGGTTGGTCATTGACGGCTGTGATGTGCGTCCGCGGTAGGTAAGCTGCAAGTTCGTCATGTCGTCGAATTTGTAGCGGAAGTTGAGAGTAGGGGTGAAGTTGAACACGTCACGTGTAACCTTCGGATAGGATTTACCCATGTACTCGTATGTCAGTTCGGAGTGCTGAGGCAGCAGCTCCACACCCATGTTCAAGTTATAATTGTCGCGGGTCCTGCGGAATGAGATACCGATAGTGTGGTTCATGTTGCGGTACTGTGAGAACTGGCTCAGTTTTTCCGCTGCTTCGGATGTGTAGTCAGGATAGATGTCTTCGGATGCAAGCTGAGCCAGTGCGCCTGGAATGTCGTAGCGGTTGCTGCGCAGGGCATTGACGAGGGCGACGTATGTCACCTGGTCGGCTGCAAAGATACCCGCGTCGCGGTCGTTCTTGTTGTAGCTGTAGTTGTATCTGTAGCTGAACTGCAGGTATGTGCGGTCGGCTATAGGCTCGCTGTAAGTAGCCTGCAGAGAGTAGTTGCGGCTGCGTCCCGGGGTGGTGTAGTAGCGGTTGTTGATATCGTTCTCACGTCCCGATTCCTTGTTATACTTAATTTCTGAAGCAGAGAGCTGTTTGCTTTCGCTGCTGCTCAGTCCTCCGGTTACACGGACTGTGAGGTTGCGACCCTTCATGTTCAGCTTGCGGTTGTATTGCAGTTCACCGTTCAGGTTCTTGTTGTTGGAGTATGACTGTGAACGGCTAAGGTTCGTGTTGACAATCATATCTACAATCTCTTCAATCTCCTCGTCTGTAGGAATAAGGTCAGAGCCGAAGAACTCATTCTCTGCCTTCTCAAGAGTTTCCTCGTCGTAGTCGTTGGGATCGCTGTTGTAGCTGCCAGACTTGCTCTTGCTGCTTCCGCGGTTGCGGCTGATGCTTCCGTTGGGACGGAATATGATGTTGGTCATTGAGTCGGGCTTCCATTCCAGGCGGAAGTTCGCATTGTAGCTGGCATTGCTCGAGTAGCTCTGGCTCTCGCTGTTGCTGAACGCACCAGTTGGAGTGACGAAGTTCTGGGTAGAAGTCTGGCTCCAGCGGTCGGATCCGTCGTAGCGGTGACGCACACTTCCGCCCAACTCCAGTTTCTCAGTCTCTGTGGCAAAGGAGAAACCAAGTTCCTTGGAAGCGTTCAAACCACTGCCGCCGCCTCCCCAGCCACGTCCGCCACCGCCACCGAAGCCGCGGCCGCCAACGTTGTTGGCATTCGCGATTACAGAGTACTGGTTGCTGCCGTTGAAGTAGTTCACGTTGGCGCGTCCGCTGTAGCGGTGCTCTGTACCCAGTCCGCCATTGATTTGTCCGAACCATCCGTTGTTCATTCCCTTCTTAACCGTAAGGTCGAGCACTGTCTCCTCCTCACCGTCGTCGATGCCGGTCACACGGGCGAGGTCGCTCTTGCGGTCGTAGGTCTTGATATTCTCTATAATATTAGTAGGGAGGTTTTTCATCGCCACCGATCTGTCGTTGAGGAAGAACTCCTTGCCGTCAACGAGGATCTTCTTCACCTCCTTGCCGTTGATCTTTATGGTTCCGTCGTCGCTCACCTGAGCACCGGGCAGTTTCTTCACGAGGTCTTCCAGCACAGAGCCTTCCGGCACACGGTAGGCGTCGGCATTATAGACGAGGGAGTCGCCCCTCACCTGAACGCGTGAAGCCTGGGCAGTGACAGTTGCGGCAGAGAGCAGAGTCTCGTTTGTAGAAAGAGTAATGATACCCAAGTCCTTATTCTTCTTGGCGGAAGTAAGGTCCAAAGGAATAGTCTTTGTCTCATATCCGATAAATGAAACTTTGAGTACGTACTTACCGCGAGTCACATCCTTCAGGGTAAATACACCTCGCATGTTGGTGGCAACACCAGCCACCATAGACGAATCGGGGGTGGTCTTAAGCAGACGAACCGTTGCAGCAGCAACAATCTCGTTTGTTCCCTTTTCAATAATAGTACCTGTAACGGTGGTCTTACCCTGACCCATTGCCGTAATGCTCACCATGAGGGTCAGCACCATCATCATCAGTCGTGTTCTCATTTTGCTGAATAAACTTTTATGCTTGAAATTGTTTGTTAAAGTTTCGTGTTGCAAATTGGTCGGCCATTGGCTTCAAAATTATAAAAAAATGCCATGTGGCATTTCGCATTTATATGATAATGTTGTAATTTATTATAATTTTTTGATTTAATTTTTCTATAATTTTGAGCGAAGCTACCATTAATCAAATAGTTAAGAAGTTCAGAAAGTTGAATTACTTGTTAAGACTTCGATTTGCTTGAAAATTATAGCGGTAGTTAAGTAACTTTTAGGATTTGACTGCAAAGTTACAAATAAGTTTAATCGGAATTGTGAAAAACATCTGTTTGCTCGGTCGTTTTTGCATCTTTTAAGATTTTACGTTTCGCTGAAAGCAGAGTTTTGTGCGATTTTCTTATAAAGTTTTTGTATATTTTACAGAAAAACGTACCTTTGTCAATTAGTTTGTAACTAAACTCAAAAGCCACTTGCCTAACGGCAAAAAATCTCAAGAGAATATGGGGAAAATCTCACTCGCCTAAGGCGAAAAAAATACAAATAAACTTAAGAACTTAAGAACTCAAAAACTCAAAAACTAATATATGGGATTCTTTGATATTTTCAGTAAAAAGAAGAAAGAGACTCTGGATAATGGTTTGGCAAAAACCAAGGAAAGTGTGTTCGGAAAGATTTCTCGTGCTATCGCCGGGAAGTCGAAGGTGGATGATGAGGTTCTTGACAATCTGGAAGAGGTGCTGATTACGAGTGATGTGGGAGTGGAGACTACTCTTGAAATTATTCGCAGAATCGAGGCTCGTGTGGCACGCGACAAGTATGTTAACACCTCGGAACTCAATACGATACTTCGTGAGGAGATTGCCAGTCTGCTCACAGAGAACCATAGTGACGATACTGATGGTTTCGACATGCCTACCGACCATACTCCATACGTGATTCTGGTGGTCGGCGTGAACGGAGTGGGCAAGACTACAACCATTGGCAAACTGGCTTACCAGTTCAAACAGGCTGGCAAGAGTGTTTACCTTGGTGCTGCCGACACTTTCCGTGCCGCTGCTGTAGAGCAGTTGTGCATCTGGGGTGAACGTGTGGGTGTTCCTGTGGTGAAGCAGCAGATGGGCAGTGACCCTGCGAGCGTTGCTTTCGACACCGTGAAGTCCGCTGTGGCTAACAATGCCGACGTGGTAATCATAGATACAGCCGGTCGTCTTCACAATAAGGTGGGGCTGATGAACGAGCTGACTAAGATCCGCAATGTGATTGCGAAGGTGGTGCCTCAGGGTGCTGATGAAGTGCTTCTGGTACTTGACGGATCAACCGGTCAGAATGCTTTTGAACAAGCTCGTCAGTTTACAGCTGCTACAGATGTCACTGCACTTGCCATTACCAAACTCGACGGAACTGCAAAGGGTGGTGTTGTTATTGGTATTAGCGATCAGTTCAAAATTCCTGTCCGTTACATCGGTCTGGGTGAAGGCATGGAAGATCTCCAGCCTTTCAACCGCAAAGAGTTTGTAAACTCCCTGTTTGGAGAATGAAAAAAAATACAGTTGATATTATCACCTTGGGTTGCTCAAAGAATCTGGTGGATTCGGAACAACTGATGCGCAGGCTTGAACTGAACGGGTATCGCGTGACTCACGACAGCGAAAATCCGAGAGGGGAGATTGCGGTCATTAATACCTGTGGCTTCATTGGTGATGCCAAGGAGGAGAGTATCAATACTATATTGGAGTTCTGTCAGGCCAAAGAGGAAGGACGACTGAAGAAGGTGTATGTGATGGGCTGCCTCTCGGAACGCTATTTCAAGCAACTGAACAAGGAAATTCCTCAGGTGGATAAATTCTACGGTAAATTCAATTGGAACGAACTTATCCAAGACTTGGGAAAAACATTCGATGCAGAACATAGCTACGAACGTTGCCTGACTACTCCGTCGCACTATGCCTACATAAAAATTTCGGAGGGATGCAACCGTCACTGTGCCTACTGTGCAATTCCTATCATTACGGGCCGCCATAAGTCACGACCGATGGAGGAGATTGAGGATGAAGTGAAGTATCTCGTGGCACAGGGTGTGAAGGAATTCCAGATTATTGCTCAGGAACTGACATACTACGGCAAGGATATCTACGGCAAGCAACGCATTGCAGAACTGATTGATCGTATCAGTCAGATAAAGGGAGTGAAGTGGATTCGCCTGCACTATGCTTATCCTGCTGATTTCCCTGTGGAACTGCTGGATGTGATGCGCCGCAGGAAGAATGTGTGCAAATACCTTGATATAGCTCTTCAGCATATCAGTACGAATGTCCTGACGAATATGCGTCGTCATGTTGATAAGGAACAGACATACGAGCTTATCCGTAGCATAAGGGAGACTGTGCCCGGAATACATATCCGTACAACTCTGATGGTGGGTTTCCCTGGAGAGGGAGAGAAGGAATATGAGGAACTCAAGGAGTTTGTGCGCTGGGCACGATTTGAGCGTATGGGTGCGTTTGCATACAGCGAGGAGGACGGTACGTATGGCGCTCGTCATTTCAAGGATGAAATCCCTGATGAGGTGAAGCAGGCTCGTCTGTCGGAACTGATGGCTTTGCAACAAGATATATCGGCAGAGGTGCAGGCTGAGAAAATCGGCAAGACCCTTAAGGTGATTATCGACCGCAGGGAGGGTGATTACTATGTGGGACGAACTGAATTTGACTCTCCTGAAGTTGATCCTGAAGTGCTGATTCCTGCATCTTCAGGTACGCTCCGCCGCGGCTGTTTCTACAATGTCACAATCACCGATGCCGATGATTTTGATTTGTATGGAAGCATTAAAGTGAAGAGTGAAGAATTCATTTTACATTTGAACTCTTGAACATTTGAACTATTGATTTATAACTATATTTAATCCCGCAGTAGGTAACTACTCCCCTCCCTTGCGGAAGGTGGAAAAGGGGATGGGTCTTTATTATGAACAACAAGGATTTGGTAGGTCGCATATCGCTTAAGACCGGACTTAGTACAATTGAGGTGTCGGAACTGCAGTCTGCATGTGTCGATTCCATTATAGAAGCTGTGAATCAAGGCAAGACTGTGATGATTCAGGGATTCGGTGGCTTTGAAGTCAAAACTCGTGCTGCACGTAAGATGTTCAATCCGCGCACGGGAGAGACTCAGGATATACCTGAGAGACGTGCTCTTGCTTTCCGCCAGAGCAATGTGCTCAAGGAAAAGTTAAACCAAGAATAAGTACAAGGTACAATTTAAACTAATTCTTCAAAAGTTAAGAAGTTAAGACGATAGTTCTTAATAACGTAATCAATAAACAAAATTGTAACGTCTTAACTACTGTCCGAAGGACGAGCATAGCGATAACTCCATAACTTCTTAACTCCAGAAACTTAAATTATATATGTCAGAGAAAATATCAATTCAGCAGATTGCGGATGCGTTGTCGCAACGTCTTACTTACCCAAAGAAATTGACAGATGCATTCGTCCATTCATTAACTGATTCCATCGTTGAGGGACTTCAGAGCGATGGCGTAGTAAAAGTGAAGGGACTCGGCACCTTTAAGGTGGTAGAGGTGGAAAGCCGTGAGAGCGTTAATGTTTCTGACGGAAAGAGAATCACTATACCTGGTTTCAAGAAATTGTCGTTCGTTCCCGATGATGCCGTAAATGACAAATTGCTTGCTGTGACAAACAAGGTGACAGAGGAACATCAAGATGCAACAGAAACTCCTGTTGAAGATTCTGAAGAAACTCCCGTGGAAGAACCTGTTGACGTCCCAGCAGAAGAACCGCAAGTTCCTGTTGTGGAGACTGACATCCAGTTGAATGAAGCCGAGATTCTGCAGCCTGCGGAATCGGAAGTGAAGCCTTTACAGCCAACTGATGAATTCTCTAATATCGACAATATAATAGCTACTCCAGAGATTGTGGATGAAGCTCTCAGCCGACTGGAGGATATCCGTGACCGCCGTAACCAGTTGCTTTCAGAACTTGACACATACCGTCTTCAGGCAGAAGAAGCTCGTAATAACGTTGAAGCTGCCAAGGAAAAGGTGGGTGAGGCAGAGGAAACTGTACGCCGTGCTGAGGATTCATTGCAGCAGGCTCGTCAGAACCTGACTGATGCTGAAGCAGAAAAGGTGGAGAAGGAGAATCTGGCAGAACAGACATCTAAGTCCTTGGATGAGGTGGGAGAGGAGATGCTGAGTGTAGAATCGGAAATTGAACGTCTGATGAATGAGGAGACAACTCCTCTTGAGGATAATCGCAGAAGTGATGATGGTCTGGAGATTAATAATGTTGATGAGGATAAGGCTGCATTTAATTTCAAAGGAGAAAATGTAGGTGACGAAACAGATATTATTTCTGCCAACAAAGGCGGCAACCATAAGGTATCAGCTAAATGGACCGTACTGCTCGTCGTGCTGCTCCTGCTCTTCGTGGGCGTTGGATTCCTGCCAAAACTGCTGAATAAGCAAACCGTAAAGGAAGTAAAGGAAGAGAAGCCTGCAGCTGTGGAACAGAAAGACACGCTGACCAAGGAAGCTGTGGAACCAGAAGTGAAGGTTATGCCCATAGGCAGCATGAATTCAACGACGGAAAGCACCGATAATACTGTAGAGGAAGAGCAGAAGACTGATGTGAAAGCTGAAGAAAAGATTGAGCCAAAGAAGACTGAAGAAGTGAAAGAGGAACCTCAGCGTCCAAAGACTTACGTAGTGAAGAAGGGTGAATCGCTCACTCGCATCGCAGTCCGCTTCTATGGTTCCAAGAATGCAGTCCGCGACATTATCAAAGCCAATAACTTCGCTGATCCTAACAACATAGCAGTAGGGTCAACAATTAATTTGCCGTAAAAAGTAAATAACTTGTCAATTAAACAAGTCCCTCTGTCTCACATGAAACAGAGGGATTTGTTTTTCCCTAAATTCGTTTGATTGCAATAAAAAAACGAAAATAGGAGGCTTTGATCACTTTACTAAAGGTTCTCTAATTCTTGATGATAAAAACATTTGAAAATCAGTAAATATATTACTTGCGAAAGTTGAATTACTTTATTCTTTCTTTACAGTATTCTGTCATTTTTGTTTTTTCTTCTTCAGAAGTAAAGGCGCCTGCAGATTTCTTGGTCTGTAATGCTTTTTTGAACTGCTCTACTGCTGCTGATTGATTATTGGCTGCTTCATATGTGCGTCCGAGATAGTAATGGGCTTCAAAAATGTCTGCTTCTTCTGCTTCCATTAACCAATTCCATGCTTCGTCAATATCCTTTTCTTTAACACCAAGTCCTGTGTAGTAAAAAAGAAAAAGCATGTATTTTGCAATATCATTATTATTGTATATAAGATCGATGTAAAGGCAATCTGCTGCATCATTTTTGTATGACCATTGTTGTGAATCCTCGTCAAAATACAAAGGATTAGTGAATTCGGGGTGGTTTTCTAATACTTCTGATAAAGACCGAAGAGTGCTATCTTCTTCTTTTGATAAATTGTATAATTCCATCGCTGTATAAAAACTCTGTTTGCAACCTTTCCCGTATCTGTAACACAGCGACAGAAGATATGTTGCATCTGCATTCCCATAATTACTACTTTTGTCAAGATAGTAAAATGCGGAATCAGCGTTTTCTTCAAAAGATTCGTCGTCACCAAAGTAATACCTTCTTCCTAGTTCATAAAATGCATCTTTGCAGCCTTCGTCTTTTGAAACCCATAACCATTTTTTTATTTCAGATCCTTTAGCATACCTTGTGGCATATTCATATTGAGGTAATCCCCAACATGAGCCTAATTCAGATGCAGACTTCAACCACCTAGCTGCTTCTTTGTCGTTTTGTTTTATTCCAAGTCCTTCCGCGTAGAAATAACCTAATCGATATTGTGAATAGTTATACCCATTCTTTGCTGATTTGTTATACCATAGAAATGCTTTTTCGTAATTAGGAGGAGTCATTTCTTCATATATATTTGCAACAAAATATTGTGCAATCGCATTATCCTCCTTTTTTGCAGCTTTTTCTCCCCAATAAAGAGCGCTGTCTATCATATTGGCATCTTTGTATTCTGTAGCCAATAAGTACATTGCATCTATATCACCTTTAAGAGCATCAGCTATATTGCCTGGAGATACTTTTTGAGCTTGTAATTTACAGGTCGCACATAGCATTAAGATAAAGAAACTCGTTAGTTTTACATTAGTTTTCATAGGCTTGTATTTTTAAGGGTTGTTAGAATAGAACGATTTTATAAATGCAAAAGTAATAAAAATAACTTCTAGAGAAGAATTACTACATTTATTTTTTGAAAAGACACAAAAAAGAAGTTAGTGGAGGTCTTGGATGATAGCTTCTACGGCTTCTTCGATGGTTAGTTCATCGAGGTCGAGCCAGTGGATGTCGGGGTCGTGCTTGAACCAAGTCATTTGTTTCTTGGCATAGACGCGGGTGTTTTTCTTGATGCGCTCTACAGCCATGGGGAGTTCCCATTCACCATCGAGAACCTTGAACAGTTCCTTGTAGCCTACAGTGTTCAGAGAATTTAGATGGCGCATGGGGTAGAGGCGACGGGCTTCATCCATCAGACCGAGCTGCATCATCTTGTCAACACGCTGATTGATGCGGTTGAAGAGATTCTCACGCGAACGGGTGAGACCAATCTTGATGATGCGGAACGGACGTCCCTTCTTGATTCCCTGACGGAATGAAGAGTAGGGCTTGCCAGTCATGTAGCAAACCTCAAGAGCGTGGACAACACGCTTGGTGTTTTTCAAATCGATTGTTTTGTAGTACTCAGGGTCAAGCAGACGAAGCTCCTTGGCGAGTGTCTCTAATCCTTCGGCCTCCAGACGCTGATGCAGAGTGTGGCGGATTTCTTCGTCAATGGTAGGAATGTCGTCAATGCCCTTGCAGACAGCATCGATGTACATCATGCTGCCTCCAGTGAGTATGGCCCCCCTCCAACTTCTCCCGATAGGTGGAGTGACTGTCCTCAGAGAACTCATTAATTCCAATACGTCGGATTCGTATTGGGCTGCGCTGTAGTATTGGTCAAGGGGCAGGGTATGGATGAAATAGTGCTTGGCCTGACTTAGTTCGTCGGCTGTAGGTGCAGCCGTGCCTATCTCCATATCCTTGTAAATTTGTCTGGAATCGGCAGAGATGATTGGACACGACAAGAGCTTAGCCAAGCGGAGGCTAAGCTCTGTTTTTCCTACGGCCGTGGGGCCAATCAGAACAAGGAGAAGACCCCCTCCCTGACCTCCCCCGTAATGGTGAGGAGTTATATTAGTAAGGTTGTCCATCGCTGATGTCAAGTCCTTCGATGTCGATGTCTTCATCGCTAATTCCGTCACCGAACATATCTTCGTCGCTGTCAAGCATGTCGTTGGCCGCAGTGGTGGCAACCGGATTCATTGCGAGGATTTCGTCGAAGTCAAGCATCTGCTTTGGAGGTGTTCCCTGTTTGCGGCTTATTTTCGGTTCCTTGAGCGACTTTCCGGTTATGATTTCAGAAAGCTCGATGAAGAAAACGCGGTCTGCGAGAGGATCGAAGGTGTAGAGAAGGTGTTGCTTCTCGTCTTCGAGGAAATCGCTTAGACGAGTCTTCGCCATGATGTATGAATCTTCGTCGGCACTTTTGCCCATGTCTTCAAGGGTGATTTCCTGTCCCTTCTCCCAACCGTTTTCACAGATTGTGAAAGAGGTGATTTGGTCATCGCTGTATCCGCATGTGCTGATAATTGCCTTGTGGAAGTCAAGGAAGGTTGCGTCGGCGTCAATCTGAACTTCCCTCATGAAGTCCTCAACCTCGTCTGATATGATGATGAAACGGTAAATCATTGTTTTAACGAATTATGCCACGTTGTGAATTAGTCACAAAGTCGACGATATATTGTATTTCCTCAGTCATCGGAATGCTGTACATTATTTGCTCGACAGCTTCTTTAACGGTGAGGTTGCTGTTGTAAATCATGCGATAGGCATCGTGGATGTTGTTGATGGTCTCCGGTGCGAAACGGCGACGACGAAGTCCCACGATGTTGAGTCCGGAATAGGCGATAGGCTCGCGTGCTGCAATTACAAATGGTGGAATGTCCTGGCTGGTGCGGCATCCGCCTTGAACCATGGTGTAGCCTGCAATATGGCAGAACTGGTGAACCAGTACCACTGCACTGATGATGGCATTGTCGTCCACGATAACTTCTCCGGCTAGTTTTGTTGAGTTGCCCATGATGATTCCGTTTCCGAAGACACAGTCGTGAGCGATGTGGGCATTTTCCATAATGAGGTTGTTGTTGCCTACTGTGGTCTTGCCTTTGGATGCTGTTCCACGGTGAATAGTAACGTTCTCACGAATGCGGTTGCCGTTACCGATTTCTACTGTGGACTCTTCTCCCTTGAATTTCAAATCCTGAGGGATGGCACCGATAACGGCACCCGGGAAGAGGGTGTTCTCGTTCCCGAGACGTGTTCCGCTAAGTAGTGTAACGCTGTTCATCAAAGTGTTGTTGTCTCCGATTACAACGTTTTTGTCAATGTAGCAGAATGGTCCGATTTCGCAGTTCTCTCCGATGACTGCTTCAGGATCGATATATGCCAGTGGACTAATTTTTGCCATAGATACTTAGATTGTATGTTTTGAATATAATTTTATCTGTTTTTTACTATTTGTGCAGTGAATTCAGCCTCAGCCACAAGGTTGTCGCCTACGAAGATAAGTCCTCGCATAGATGAGATTCCTCTGCGAACAGGTGCGAGCAGTCTAACTTTAAATATTAATGTGTCGCCAGGAACTACCTTGCGGCGGAATTTTACATTGTCTAGTTTGACGAAGTAGCTTGACCAACGTTCAGGCTCCTCAAGTGTGTTGAGAACAAGCAGGCCTCCGGCCTGAGCCATAGCTTCAACGAGCAGAACTCCTGGCATCACTGGCTCTTCAGGGAAGTGACCTGTGAAGAACGGTTCGTTGGATGTCACGTTCTTTACGCCTACGATGTAGTTCTCGTCGATTTCGATAATCTTGTCGACAAGCTGCATAGGGTAGCGGTGAGGAAGCAACTGACGAATGCGGTTGACGTCCATGATCGGTTCCTTATTAGGATCGTAGTTAGGACACTGCACCTCGTGCTTGCGGATGTCGTGGCGAATGAGACGTGCGAATTTATTGTTGATGCTATGACCTGGCTTAGTGGCAATCACTCTTCCCTTGATAGGACGTCCTACAAGGGCAAGGTCGCCGATGATGTCAAGCAACTTGTGACGAGCGGTCTCGTTAGGCCAGGTAAGTGGTTTGTTCTGAATGTATCCGAGGTGGTGTGCATCCTTGTGAGGAATACCCATCTGGTCGGCAAGCTCATTATAGCGCTCCTGAGTGACTTCGTGCTCATAGATAACGATGGCATTGTCGAGGTCTCCACCCTTGATAAGTCCGTATTGGAGCAGAGGTTCGATTTCACGGACGAAGACGAAAGTGCGTGCTGAAGCGATTTCGGTAGGGAATTCGCTGTAGTGGTTCATGGTTGCAAACTGACTTGCTAGTACTTTGGAGTTGAATGCAATCATTGTGTTTACACAAAACTCATCGTCAGGAACGAGGATGAGGTGTTCGCCGTTCTCGCCCTTAATTTCCATCTTATGCTTGACAATATAGTAGTCTTTGTTTGCGTTCTGCTCTACAGTCCCGACTCTCTGGATTTCCTGAATGAAGGGTAGGGCTGATCCGTCAAGGATTGGCATTTCAGGTCCGTCAAGCTGGACAAGGCAGTTGTCGATGCGTGATGCATAGAGGGCAGCCATTGCGTGCTCGATGGTGCTGACTTTGATATCGTTTTTGAATAGAACTGTACCTCTTTGTGTGTCGCCTACATTTTCGGCTAAACAATCAATGATGGGTTGTCCTTCAAGGTCAATACGCTGGATTTTGTAACCGTAATTCTCTTCTGCTGGCAGAAATGTAGCTTTGATGTGCTGTCCTGTGTGCAGACCTTTTCCGCTCAGCGTGAAACTGTCCTTGAGGGTTAGTTGCTTTTGCATGTGCTTATTTGTTGTTTTAATTCTTCAAGTTGTTGTTGTAGCTCTCTTACCTGTCTGAGAAGGTCGGGCAGTTGTTTTGCTGCAGCAGCCTGACGTGCAAACAAACTGTTCTCAACGGCTGGGTAACCCATAAGTGTCACTCCTCCGCGTTTTACCATATTGCCGCCAGATACACCAGACTGTGCACCAATCAGGGTTCTGTTGCCCACTGATATATGACCTGCGATACCAACCTGACCACCAAACATACACCATTCACCGATTTTCGCACTTCCTGCAACACCGGTTTGTGATGACATCACGGTGTGTGCCCCCACTTCTACGTTATGGGCAATCTG
>Ga0256405_10009935_pt1 | contig 12792 bp, 1 predicted proteins | sample RumenRJG_02DNA_FD_189096 | JGI IMG/M metagenome (GOLD analysis project Ga0256405, IMG submission 189096) | Bovine rumen microbial communities from Lethbridge, Alberta, Canada - RJG_02 | ecosystem: Host-associated > Mammals > Digestive system > Stomach > Rumen | place: Canada: Alberta | collected...
TTGGGAATGGGGGATTGGTCCCAATCCCCAATCCCCAATCCCCAATCCCCAATCCCCAATCCCCAATCCCCAATAAATTTATTAATTATTTATTTAAATTTAATATTTAAAATTAAGATTTAAATAAAACAATTAAATAATTTAAAAATAAAATAAAAAAATATTAAAAATCAATATGGAAAATCAAAGCGGTAACCCATAATTTTATTAATATTCTTTTTTATCCCTAAATAGTTTCCCAAACATCACCAATTGACCAATTAAAAATATTTCTGCAAAAAACACGTCAATATATCTACGCCGAAGGTACATAAAAATTTTTTAATATTTATTATATTCATATAGACTATTCTTCCTTAAAAGAAATCGTGCAAAGAATGAAAGAGTTTATATTACAGAATAAGCCGAATGAAAGAGATAATGTACAAGATATAACTCAGACAGTGTTTTATAAGATGAATGAATTAGTGATTAATTTTTTTGATGAGAAAATCGAGAATGAATTGGATAAAAAGTTTGAACAAGGTGCAATCGATTTTAAGTTGTTCATTTTCGAACAGTATGATTATATTTTATTAAACAATAAAAAAGAAAATAAACAATATCAAAAAAATTATTTTAAACTTATGAATAAATATTTAAAAAACGAAATAAGCGAAATCGGTGGTAATAAATATTTTTTAATAATGCTATCACAAATTTCATCAAATAATAATAATATCGAGCGTCAACCGAGTGAATTAAATTTTTTGGCTTTTAATGAATTCATGAAATGTTTAAATGATAATCTTCAAAGAATAAAAGAAATCTGGGATATAAATATAAATCATCGCCAAGAAAAAAATTTAATAAAAAATTCATTCGAGATTTTATACAGTTATTCTTACTATATTCTCCTATCAATAAAATGGATATATAATAAACAGAACAACAATGCAATTCAGAACAATATTAATTTATATAATAATTCAAACGTATATAATTATATATCTGATATTAATAAACAAAAAAATATTTTTTTAGATAACATGCCGAAAGTGTTCGACTTTTTTAAAAAATTAGAAACCGAAAAAAAAAATGAAAAAAGTGATAAAGTTGATAATTATAAGAATTTCATATTAGAAAAATTTTTGTCATTGTTTCTTCAAATAATATATTTATTTATAAGAATGAAATCTTTAATAACAAAAGACGAAGCTGAATTAATTTGTCAAAGTTGTTGCTTTATGATGAAATATGCAACCTCGTCGAATTTAGTCGATAATATTCTTAATTTATTTTGGGAATTAATTAATTATTGTGGTCGCAGTACTTCAGAAGAAGATCAAAATAGTGTTAATTGTTTATATGATGAAATGCATAAAAATTGGGAAAAATATTTCGATTTCGAAATTTATTTAAAAAATAAATATTTATCCGAGACTAAAATAAATAAAGTTCTGACTATTTTTATTCGGTTATATACTTATATATTTAATGGATGCGCAGGAAGAAATAAAATGAATGGACATCAATTTTTATTACTGAAAAATTTGTTGAAATCGGTAGAAGAAAACGAGTATAAAATATTTATTAAATTAATCCAAAGAATTAATGATAACGAAGTCTCTATAGAAAATAAAATTTATATTATATTAATGATTTATGACTTTTTTAATTGGTATTACACTCAACAAAAATTAATCGAATTTGATTTGGTGTATTTTATTATAAATGAATTAAATAATTTTTTGTATACTTTATATATATTACATAAAGATAATGATATAGCCATTTTTTTAAAAGAAGAAAAACAAATCGAAAAAGATTATACTCAGAAAAATGTTTTTGAAATTAAAAAAGAACATAATGCAAAAAAAATTAATTTAAATGGAGCTTTATATAATATAACAAAAGGAAAATATGATAAATATATTTATATTAAAGATTTGAAATATTTCAAAGAAATATTAAAATCTTCATCGAATTCACAACATTCTTTATTAGATATAATTCAACTCGTGATTTATTTTTTTAAAGAAATACTTAATAAAAACACATTAGAGAAAAAAATAAAAATTTATTACTTGGATAAAATATCAAATATACTTTGCAAATTTTTTTTTTATTATTTTTTCCTTTATGAAAAATTCAAGGTGAATCATCAATCACATGAACAAAATGATTATATAAGTTTTATCTTATATAAATACACCAAAGAATTATCCTCCGAATCAAATAATGATTTATTTTTTATCGTTTTTAAAAAATTAATGCCATATATATATTCCATATATAAACACTGCTTAAAAATATGTCCGACGAAACCGTGCATAATACAAAAATTATTTCATTTTATTTTTAAGAATATTAAAGACCAAAATATCAAAGAAAATTTGTTCCAAATTTATTTCGAATTTTTTTCTGAGAAAATTTATTTAATGGGAAATTTGAAAGACTCGTTTGATAATATTAGTAATAACACAGGGTTAAATGAAAGTATTAATTATATCACGATATTAAAGACATTAAATATTTTTGATAACATTTCGCATTTCGATTTTTTTTTCAAAAATGTGATAATGCCGTTAATTATTGATATTTTATACCTTTCTAAAAATAGCGAATATTTCGGAAATTATATTTATATATTGCGTTGTTTTTTTAAAAATATGAAAGCGATTAATTTAAACACGAGAGAAAAAAAGAAATTAATTGAGGATTTTAATAACGAAATTAATTATATAATATATCCAATATTTAAATATTTAATAAATTTAAAATCGAAATCGCCTTTTTTCAACGATATGATTTCTGTAATAATAACCACGATGCCATTAAAGCAAACATTTATTAACGAAAATCCCGATTTAATATTTCCTTCGTTAATCGATAATTTACTCACCGATTCGAACAATAAAGAATTAAATTTCTCCAACTTAGAAAATTGGATAAGTCTTTTCTATATAAAAAATCCAGAAAGTGTATTGCCTTTCTTTAAAAAAAGTTTGCCGGAAATATCTGATTTCTTAGTCGATAATTTAACGCGCCCGGTGAGTAAAAATTTGTGGTTCGAATCGCTCAAGTGGTTATCGAAGACGGGAGGGAGTGGACGAAATTTTTTTTTGGAGAAGAAATTAATATCGAAGACTTGTCCTTTGCAAATATTATGTATGAAATTAATCGAGGAAAATAATATTAATAATAATAATAGTAAAAAAAATAAAAATATGAATTTAATTTTAGATTATATTATTGATATTGATATTGATACATGTTTAAATTGGAGAAATACTTTAGTGAATAAAAAAATATTAAATGATAGTGATAAAATATTAATTAAAGCATTTATTGATATTTTTAAAAATTGTTTAAGTGCTTTTTTCCACGAGAAAATCGATTATAATTATATTTTGCAAATAAAGAAAAATATCCTCGAGAAAAAATATAAATTTAATGAGGAAGAATTTAATTCGGTTTTTTCTTTTCGGCAAATGAACGAAAAAAATTCAAAAATAAAATTAAATAGTATCTTTAGAAAAAAAGAGCATTTCTGTATAGGTAAAATAATCACAGGATATATTTTATTAACTTCATCATTTACTGAAATAGAAAATTTAAAAGAAGATAAATATTTTATCGAGAATGATTTAATGAAATTTATTTGTGATTATTTCATTATGATATTATTAACCAAAGAAAAAAATAATAAAAATATTTTTTTATTCGAACAAGATCCGATGTATCTCTTAGATGAATTAACTCAATTTTTATTCACGAATCATCCTACCATAATAAAAAATACAAACGTGCAATTATCAGATTATTCCATTAAAATTATTAATTATATTATCGAAACATTAAATAATTTTTTTGATAATGATATCGATGTTATAAAAAATTTAGAAATTATTGATGTGATCTATTATAAATTTTTGAACTGTTGTTATTATAATGATGTGAATAAAATCGACATTGGATTAATTTTGATGAAAATATTAGTGGATAAATTCGACAAAAGAATAAATTTTAAATATTTAAAATATTTTTTTAAATCGATTTCGAAAATTACTTTAAATTATAATAATATTTCTAAAATCTTATTCAAAAAAGGATGTAATAATTTAGTCCAATTAATCGAGTCTTTAATTAATATATATATCACACCAGATATTAATTATTTCTCTTTAGACGAAAATGATTTCGAAAAAAATGATAATAATTTACTCAAAGATAATTTTATAATGTTATTCGAATTCATTAAATATTCATTCGATGATATTATTGATAAAATCAATTCAGAAAATAATTACACAAGAGAATATACTTTTTATTTCATCGAGAAAATAACAGGAAAAAATATTTATTTAAAAAATATGCTACCAATTTTATTTCAATTAGATATTAATAATCTTACTATAAAAGATTTTTTGAAATATTATAAAGAGACAAATAATGAAATTAACTACGGACAAATTTTATTAAATATAAATAACAAAGATAATATAGATATGATACCAATAAATATTAATAAAAAAAAGAAATATATTTTACCGAATTTCAACGAGACGAAAATCTTTAATAAACTTGATACAATATTAAATGCACTTTCTTATAAATTAAACATTAGAGAAAATAAATTTAATAATTTAATATCGAATTCAAATGCTTTAAATAATATTTTTAAACTAAGTCCTTCATTAATAAAAGAGCATATAAATTTTGATAAAGCTGAATTATATATAAATATGATACGAGGCTTGTATCATAATATATTAATAAATTATTTTAATTATACATATGTTTGTTTATATATAAAAAACTCGAAAGAAAATAATTTAGTGAGATATACACATTTATTTATGGAAAAATTATTAGGAGAAAAAAATATCGAATTTAATTATGAAATTAATGATGAACAAGGAAAAATAATTGTGATAAAAAATGAAATTTCTGATAATGATATTAAATATATAGAAAAATATTTAAAAGATAATTATAGGTCATTTTCGTTTTTAAATGATATTAATAATAGATATAATATAATCGAAGAAATTTTCGAATATTTAAATATGAAAATAAATCTGATATTTAATTATATTCAATTACTAAATAATATTTTCGGGAAATATTCAAATTATTTTTTCCAAGAAAAAACAATAAAAGTAGAATTTATCAACGAGTATAATAAATATAAAATAAAAACAACGAAATTAATTTTTCTTCATATATTAAATATTCAAAACGAAAAAATTAAAAAACAATGTAGTGCTTATTTAAAGAATATTTTATCAAACGAAGAAAAAATAAAAGAAGAAATATTCAATGAATATAAGGAGTATATAATAAAAATGATTGAAGATATAAATTTAGAAGAAATAAAGAAATCAAACTGCGCTTTAAATTATGAAATGAAAAAAGGATTACAACCTGAAAATATAAATAGTTTATTAATTATTTGTAAAGTGCTAAATTTAAACAATGATATAAATATAAAAAATAAAATAATACAAAATTTAAAACATTTCGAGAATATATTAGAAGAAAAAATAGAAAACAATCAATTAATTCTTTCTTTTGGCTTCATTAGTATATTTTTATATATCGACATTTCTAATAATGAAGATATTATATATAGAATATTTAATCTAATTTTATTAATGATAAAATCATCATTGATTAATCCCGATAAAAAATTATTAAATTTAAATCAAATTATTTATAAGAAAAAAGTCATTAAATTAATAACAAAATATCGAAAAAATTTTGCAAAATATATTATAGAAAAATCCAACGATATTTATGAAAATAAAAATATTATTAATTTAATCAAAATTATTTTAGTAGAAGATAATTCTTATATTATTAACGAATGTTTATTTAAAGAAATAACTAATGAATTCAAAAATAATATAATGAAAAATTATTATAATAATAAAATTGATTTAATAAAAGTTTCACATTTAATTAAAATATGTCAAAAAATATCCCAAGTAAATAAAATATATCTTAAATCAACCTCATTTTTAAATATAATAGAGCCTTATATTCAATTTTTATCAAAAGATTTTTCAGAAAATTCGAATACCATTAATAATAATGCGAAGAAGGTTTTCAAAAATTGGATTAAATTAAATATCCATTATATAAAAGCCTTCAAAGATAAAAAATTTAGTTTAATCAATTTATTTTTTTGTAAAGCTTTACCTAATTTATCAAATATCGAAAAAAATAAAATAGATAAATTACTTGTGTTTAATATATCTTTAGTAAATAAATATAAAACCGAAAGCGATTTCGAAAAAAGCTATAAATATATCATGACCATGTTTATTTCATTAGATGCAGATATTATAAAATATTTCGATTTTTTCGTTGATAATTTAATTATTCCAATGACAATAAATTATTACAAAAATAAACATTTTTTCGAACAAGAAAATGATAATAAAAATAAAATGACCTCATTAGATGAAGAATATTTAATAAATACTTTAGATAAATTAAGTACGGGTTTATACAAAATAAAATTCAAAAAAGAAAAAGATGAAGAAAGTAAATATAAATTGATTATTTTATTAATAATATTATATAAAGAATACATTTCGCATAAAGATAAATTAATTAATGATGATCGCATTAAAAAAATATTTTATACTATTCAATCAATGTTGGATTATTCACCTTGTTATGAAAATAAGAATCAACTCGGTTTATGGCGCATTTATTTATTTTTAGCGATATGTATTTTCTCGGAACAAGATAAACGAGAACAAGAAAAAAATTTGGAAATTATTTTTAATTTTAATCGGAGATTAAATGAGGATTTTAACGATGTGCAAAATTTAATATATGAATTAGTTTTATCAAATAGTAAAAAGGAAGAATCCATTTCTCATATTTTTACTTATACTATCAAAGATAATCCATTTAATGGAGTATTTTTTTTTAAATTGTTTCTGAAATATCCTTATATGATAAATAATATAGGGGATAAATTTATCAGGGATATTTTAAATTGTATTTATAAATTACGCGAGATAAGTAAATTCGTCGAAAAAAAAAAGAATCTTTTTGTACAAATAATAGGAATGGTTATATTATATATAAAAAATAAACGAATAAAAAATAATATAGAACCAGATTTAGAAAATTTAACTTTTCATATTTCTTATAAAGTATATAAATCTTTATTACTTTATTTAAAAGAAAAAGATCCAGAAATTGACGACACTTTTCAAAAAATATTATTTTATATCAGAGAATTAATCGACACAAAAACAAATTTAATTAGCGAAATAAGAGTTGAAGATATTACAAAAATAAATTATATACATGCACATGTGTCTTTTATGAGAATTTGCTTTTTTTATTTTGGATTTAATTCCTTGATGAAAAATAGTGAAAATATCAAATTTTTTTTTTTATTAAATAGATATATTATAGATAAAAAAGTAAATCATTTAATATTTAATGATTACTCAATAATATTCAGATTACTTATAGATCTTGATACTTTTTTTGAAATAAATCAAAAAGAAAAGCCTGAGGATATATATATTATCGAATATAAGAAAAATTTATTTAACGAAATAAAAGAACAAATCAAAGATAAAACTAATATTAATAATAAATTTGTCCATTTCGATTTAAAAAATTATATTCAAAGTATAAATAGTCAAATTAATTTATTAAAATTAAATGAGCATTTCGAAAACATCACCAAAAAAGTTTTCGATTATTTAAGATCAAATCATCTTTATCCTGATTTAAATTTACAAAACAGAGTACCACCGTCTTTGAATACCACTCTCCCCTCGACCGATGCACAGCCCAGGGGGCAACAAATTCAACAACAAATAATAAGTCCGGATAAGTGGTTAGATACTTTCCAAATATATGAAATAAAAAATTTTATTTTTTGTAGAAAATTTTATGATGAATTTTATAAATCGATAATATCTATGATAACCGCGATAGAAAATTGTAAAGTTAAAGATATAAATTTAAATGAATTAAAATCAGATTTGGATAATTTTAACAAAACAAAAAAGGAAAATATGGATATTATATATTATAGCACTTTTGCCTTTTTCGAAAATTTTTATTATTTCACGCTCTATTTTTTCAAGGAGTATTATACTTTATCAAAAAAAAAATTTTTAGAAAGTAACTTGACACCAAAAGAACAAAGTGATTATTTCGAATCGACTCATTGTTTTTTTTATAGCATGAAAAACTATGATAAAAATGATATAAATAAAATGAGGAAAGAAAATATCGAAATAATAATTAATGAAAATGAAAATTTGAATAAAAAATATGCATTCAATTTAGCCTGTATATATCCCGATATAATTTTAAGTAGCTTTTTATTCTTTTTTCAATGCGATGAAATCATGGAAAATTATTATAGTCTTATAATTGAATTATTTTTACACACTTATAAATTTTTAAAAGATGTTTATTATGAATCTTGTTTAGTTTATTTAATAGAAGAAATTGTTATCCGTAATAAAATAATGAATAAAAAAATCGAAGAAAAAAATATATTCATTTATAAATTTTTGAAAATAATAGATCAATTAAATTCAATAAAATCAATACGCACAAATGAAAAAATAGTAATAATATTTGTAAATTATTTAAAATCATTAAAAAATAATATAAAAGAATTTGATTTCAATGATAAAAGAAATTCAGTCCTGAATAAAATATTAAAAATAATTTTATATAATTCAGCCAAATTTTATTTAGATAAAAGAAAAATCGTTTTCGATTTAATTAAGAGCTATATAGGATATGATATAATATCATATTTAAAATGGATATTTACCTTCGATGATTTCGACTTAAATGATGTCTATAATTACATTTTTTTCGAATTAATACCATTAAGTGTTGATTTCCTTCTTTCTTTTTTCAAGCAAGGAATTCCTTTAAAATTAAATGACTACAATTTTTCAAAATTTAAAAATTTATCATTAGGTAATAAAAATATGGAAATCGACGAAGAAGAAAATATCTATGATAAAAACGGTGTAATTAAAAATATGGTAGAAAATTGCAATTTTATCACGAAAGAAAAAAAAGTGGAAGATTTATTAAATCCTATACATATATTAATAACATTTGATAATTCGCAATATAAATTATTCAAAATCGTTTTTACACAATTATGGAAAACATTAACAATGACTGAAAAAGAATTAATATCTGTTTATATTAATAAATTTATTTATGAATATACCACAAAACAAAAAGATCGAAATAGTATGACGATAAATTTACTTTTTGAAACATTTAGTGAATGTAGTCCTATAATATATATAAAACCTATTGTGATCCAATCGTTAATACCTTATCAAAATTTAGGATGTGTTAATATTCTATATTTAGAAAATTTATTAATAAATGGAATAGATATTCCTAATACTTATATATCATTAATTAATATATTAAACTCCTTAAAAGAAAATGACTTAAGTAACGGATTAAAATATTTTTTTAATGAGAATAAAAAAATAAAAAATGCATATGCTGAATTACAAGCGAATAATTATATCAACGCCGAAAATATTTTTTATGAATGTGTTAATAAATTAAACGAGGATATATTAAAAGATGAAAATAATATAAACGAAAATATATATAATGAATTATCTTTATGGGATGAAGGTTTAGTAGAATGTTATGAAAAAAGCGATAAATGGTCATATATAAAAGAACTTGGGGATTTTTCGAATAATAAAGAAATGGTATTAAAAAGTTTATGGTTTGATAAAAAAGAAGAGAATTTAAATTTATTAGATGACTATATTAAAAGTACTCGTTTCGAAATAAATAATAATGTAAATATTTCACATATAATTCAAATAAAAGAAATTTATTCGATGTTTAAACCTTTAATAGAAGCAAATAATGATAATAATAATAATTATAATGTATCAAGTATCTGTATGAAATGTATTCAGAATATATTTAAAGAATATAATTCATTATATCCGAAAAACATGGACAATATTGATAATTATTATTATTTCATATTTCAATTAGTATTTGAATCCTGGGAAAGTATGAACACATTAAATGACACTTTGATAAAAATAAAATCAAGGAAATCAATTAATTTTAAAGACAATTTATTAAAATGGCGAGAACGTCTACCACATTATTGCGAAGGATATCAATCATTAAAAAGTATTTTAGAACCAAGAAATAATTTATTTAACATCTTGAAAAATTTAGTAAATAGTAATGTGGTAGGAAATCCGCAAGATTGGTTGCCGTTTTTTAGTGATAAAGTATGGAATGATATGATTTTTATGAGATATGCTAGAAAATTAAATTTAGTCGAAACTTTTTATGAGAAGAAAAAAACATTCGAAGAAGAACATAAAGATATGTTGAAAGTTTACCCTTATGAAATATATCTTAAAGACATCGAATGTATTAAATTTATAAGAAATAATACTTATAATTATGATCAAGGAATTAATTTATGTGATGAATGTATAAATAAATATAAAACAATAATTAATGAAAATACTTTAGATTTCGTGAATTATATAACAAATAATTTTATAGGATATAAAGCTTATTTTAATTATAAAAAAGGAAATATAATAGAAGCTCATAATTTATTCATTCAAGCTTCAGTTTTTAAAAATAAAGAATCAAATAATTATCGAATATATTTAGATTGGGCTGAAATGTGTGAAGAAATCACTCGTTTAATTTCAGACGATGAAGAAAGTGAAATATGGTTCGAAAATACCATACACAATTTTATTTATAGTATAATATATAAATTAGAAAAAGCAAAATTCGTTTTGCCGAGAATGATCTCTTTTATTAAAGAAATAGAGAATAAAAATATAAAAAATAAATTTAATGAAGATTTAGATGAAATACCTGTATGGATTTGGATTTTTTGGTTACCGGTTTTATTCGAGAATTTTAATTTTTATGAAAATAATGAACAAAAAAATGATTTTTATTTTTATATATTAAAAAAAGTAGCGAAAGAATATAAACAAATGTTTTATTATTCTTATAATGTATATAATAAAATTATTTTAGATAAAAAAAATCTTAAGACAGAATATGCCAATGAAAAATATGAAGAATTATATAAGATAGTAACATCAGAGAATAAATATAATAATATTATAGATAAAATAAATATAATAATAAATGAATTTATAAAAAAAGAAGAAAAGAATAAAATAACTCCATTAAATTCTATATTGACATTAGCAGAAAAAATGACATATTTAAAAAAGAATATAAAACAAGTAAAAGATTTTTTTATATCGATGAAAAAATTATTAAGTAAATTTAATGATTTATCGAATTTCACCGAGGAAATATCGAATTTATTAAATCAACCAGATGTAACAAGGAATCAATTAAGAGATTTTGTAATAAAGAAAAAAAATTATTTACATAATTTAATCGTGACAGAAAATAATTACAAAGAATTACAAAATTTATTCGAAGATAAAATATATAATATAGATTTTAGTCAAATTGAAGTTCCTGGATATTTTAGTAATAAAATAAAAGAACCAACTGATCAAAATATTTTATATATAACAAAATTCGAAAATCAATATTCGCAAAAATTTATAAATGATTCGAGAATAAATATGTTAATTAAATGCAATAATGAAAAATCGATATATTTTATATTAGAAAAACAAAATGCGGAAAATAATATCGATAATAAAATTTATTTAATGCAAATAATATTTAATTTCATTTTCGAAAAAAATATCGAAACATATAAAAGAAAAATTAAATTTTTAATTCCGATAAAATATTTCATAAGTTCGAAACTAAAAATAATCGAGGAAGATATCAATTATCAATATAAAATGGATGACATATATGAATACTGTTTACAAAAAAGAGGATATGATCCGCATATATCTTACCAAATATTCGAAGAGGAGGGAATCAAAAATAATTTTGATCCGAATTATTTATACTTTAGTGAAATGAACAACCAAAAAGTTTTTGAAAAAATGTGCACAATATTACCTCAAGATTCATTTAAGATTTTCATAAATAAATTTAATTTATCAGGAGAAGATATTTTACTTTTTAGAAAACAATTTACTGTTTCTTATTCGATAAATAATTTAATGAATTTCATTTTTAATGAAGATATTTTCTTGAAAAATATTTCCTTTAATAAAGAAAATGGATTATGCATATTTAATACTGATTTATCAAAATTCCCAGAAAATGACTATAAAGATTTATTAGAACAAAAAAACTCGATAACATTAAGATTAACAAAAAATATATCTTATTTCCTTTGTCCTACTTCTATATATGGTATGATACCTGGCATTTTCTATTTTTCAAGTAAAGCTTTGCTTAATAAAATAAAAGTAGTAAAATCTCTTTTTAAAATTTGTTTAGATAATGAAAAAATAACAAATAATTATATAAATAAATTCAAATATTTGATAAATTATATAGATGATAATAATGATATAATAAATGGTGAAGAAAATATTGGAATGAAAAATATATATGAATTAATTGAAAATTCTTGGAATGATGATAAATTGAAAAAAAAATCTATTGATTTTGATGCTTGGTTTTAGTTCTATGAAATTAATAATTTATTTATTAGTTAATTTATATATTTTTCTTTTGATTTTTTATTTGTTCTTATTATTATTTTTTTAATAATATAATATATAAATATATATTAATTAAAATTTAAAATTTTTTTGGGGATTGGGGATTGGGGATTGGGGATTGGGGATTGGGGATTGGGCCCAATCACCAATCCCC
>Ga0256405_10009936_pt1 | contig 12790 bp, 28 predicted proteins | sample RumenRJG_02DNA_FD_189096 | JGI IMG/M metagenome (GOLD analysis project Ga0256405, IMG submission 189096) | Bovine rumen microbial communities from Lethbridge, Alberta, Canada - RJG_02 | ecosystem: Host-associated > Mammals > Digestive system > Stomach > Rumen | place: Canada: Alberta...
CAAGTGGTATCCAAGCAGTCAATTATGCCATATTTGTGGCTACCAAAATGACGAAACTAAAAACTTGTCTGTAAGAGAATGGGATTGTCCCGCTTGTGGCAGTCATCATAACCGCGATAAAAACGCTGCAATAAATATTCGAGAAGAAGCTAGACGAATATCTGCCTAACTAATCTCGTAAAATACCGTGGGGCGCACGGGAATCTACGCCTGTGGAAAGAGTGTAAGTCGCTGCAACTCTTCGGAGTCAGTGGTGCTGTTCTCGTGGAAGCAGGAAGCTCCCGCCTCTATAGGCGGGGGTACGTTCACAATATCGGTCTATTCTCTGGACAGGGGCGGTGTAGAACCGCCCTTTTCTATGCTGGCATAAAAAACACTTCCTTTCGATAAAGATTCATGTTATACTAAAGCATACAATCCAACGGCTACTTATTCTGCCGTGCTTCTTTAGCTTGCAGCGGGGGCGAAACGCGAATAAGGGTTCACAGGGACCAATCCTGTTTCACAAATAGCCCGCTAGAAATAGCGGGCTTTCGTCTAGTATAAACTCTCTTTCCTTTTACAGCCGTCCTTCGGGGCGGCTTTTTTTTATTGATAGCACCTCCCCCCCCTATACCTATATATATACTATATCTACTTATGGCTATAAAATTTTTACCTACTTTTTTCAACAAAATGCTTGCAATCCTACCAAAAGTATGGTAAAGTATAAAACGTAGACAGACAGAAGAAAAAAAAGGAGGTCATACAAATGCCGCTTACGTTGAAGAAAGCTAGATTGGTTAGCGAAAAGACTCAGCAGGAAATGGCAGATGCTATTGGTTGCTATCTCGACACGTATCGGAAGATGGAGGCACATCCAGAGCGCGTAACTATTGAGAACGCCAAGAAGATTGCCAAGTTCCTCAATATGTCGGTAAACGATATTTTTTTTGCCGATTAACTAAACTGGAAATATATAAAAGTAAAGGAGAGTAGAGCGAATGAGGTATGTAACGGTAGCGAACATGAACGTAGCAGTTGTCGAGTACAACAACGAGAGAGTTCTTACTACAGAGCAAGTAAGCGATGGATTTGAATGTGAACCCAAGCAAATCAAGCAGAACTACAACAACAACAAGGAGCGGTTTGTTGAGGGCAAACACTTCTACAAGTTGGAAGGTGATGAACTGAAAAAATTGCGAGTCGAAAATTTCGACCTGCAAATTTCACCAATGACACGAAGCCTTTACCTTTGGACAAAACGTGGCGTTGCCAGACATTCAAAGATGTTAGGCACAGATAGAGCGTGGGATATGTTTGATTGCCTTGAGGAAAACTACTTCAATCCGCAAACTAAGCACATGTCACAACTGGACATTCTCGTGGAAAGTGCCAAAGCATTACAGGCACACGAAAGAGAAATTGCCCGTCTGCGAATGGATAACGAGGAAATCCGCAAGGAACAGAAAATCCAGTCATCACGTATTGACATCTTCAATGGCGTATGCGTAGAGGGAACGAAACGGCAGAAACTAGTAAAAATGATGAACGCCTACATTGCGAAGAAAGGTCTGACATTTCACGAGGGCTGGCATCATTTTAAGGTAGCATACAACACAGCTTTCCATACTAGCATCGGCAATTCCATTTCCTACTATGTGAAGGAAAACGGGTTAAAGAAAAAACCTACCGTCCCAGAGTTCCTTGAAATCAAAGGGCTACTTGATGATGGGTTACGGGTTGCAGATAAATTGCTAAACGATGGTACAAACAAGGACTAACGGTTATACAAAACGCAAAGCCGGTGGGCATAAGAATATCGGTTAAAGAGTATGGACAGGTTGTTTTTGAAATGATTCCCAACTCAATCATATAACGAACGGAGGTAATAATGATGGATTTACGAACACGCATTCAGATTGCACGTGAGCATCAATTCTACGAATGGTCCAAAAACTTTCTGCTTGGTTGTGTGGCATTGGTCTTAATGCTGGCGAGTATGGGAGCTGGCGGACAATGAATCGAATGAAAGACGGCGACAGGTTGATAATGGCGGGCGAGGCGACGTCAATACTGGGTGTCAACAAATCGACAATAAACAGGTATATCGACGAGGGGTTGCTTAACGTCTACTATTTGCCTAACCGAAAAAGGCGCAGGTTTAAATTATCAGAAGTGTATGCAGCATTGAAGCATGACATTGCAAAAGCAGGAGAGAGTGATGATGAAGTGGGATGACTTGACGGATGAAACAAAGACGATAGTCCTGATTGCTGGAATGGTTGTGGTAGCGATTTTTGCATAAAAAAAGAGCTGTCGGCAAGGACAGCTAAAACGATAGATACAGCTTTTTGAATTGAACACTTACAGTATAGCACAAAATGGAGGTGCTGACCATGGTTTATTACGAAAGAATCCCTGCTAATACTCGGCCTAAATATATTGACGATGTTATTAAAGAGCGCGAGGCAAATGGCTATAGAGTTATCAGCGAGAACGGCACGGAATACTATGCGCCGAACGGAGAAAAAGACAGTGAGTTTTGGACGGTCAACATGATTAAAGGCGTTCTGATTGAGTTCCATACGTTCCATCATATCGCAGGATTCGACGCTGTAGGGCTGAACGGCTGGACACATCAGATTAAAACGACTGAAGAATCAGAGTTGAGAGAAGCGTTGGCGGCATTGACCGAACGGAAGGAGATAGTAGCATGAACGAAAGCATTTATCAGATTAGCGAGAGATATAACAACGTCCTGGCACTATTGGATGACGAGAACGTGTCGCAAGATGACATTGCGACGGCCCTTGCAGAGGTCATGGATGATGTCGCATCTAAAGGGGAAAACGGCATCGTGTATTTCCGAAAATTGCAGGGAACAATCGACGCAGCAAAGGCTGAGAAAAAGAAGATTGATGCCTATATCAAGGCATTAGAAGGTCGTAAGAAACGACTTGAAGGTGCATATATGAAGGCGATGGAAACGATGAAAATGCAGTCGATAATGACGGCGCGTGGCGAGATGAAAATTAAGAAAAATCCGCCGAGCGTCATCATCGACGATGTGGCGAAAATCCCGACACAGTATATGCGTCAGAAAGTTGAAATCGCGCCGGATAAAGCGGCTATCAAAGCGGCGTTAAAAAGCGGCGAGATTATCGAGGGTGCGCACATTGAACAGGGCGCATCATTGAGTTATTGAGTAGGGATGACAATGGCAGGTAAAGAGTTGCGAGGAGAGATTTGAAATGAGAGAAGCCAAAAGCATTTACGCGGCGTTATTAGCCGTACAGCAAGGCATTAATGCCCCAAAGGATAAAAAGGGTTATGGTTACGAATACCGCACGGCAGACGGTATTCTGCAAGCGGCAAAGCCATTACTGCAAGAGCAGGGCGTTATCTGCATCTTATCAGACGAAAGCAAGCAGGTAGGAAACCGCTATTACATCAAAGCCACCGCAAAGCTGATTGACATTGCGACAGGTGATAGCGTTGAAGCAACAGGCGAAGCAGTAGAGCCGGACAAACTCGCAAGCATGGCACCGCCACAGATTACTGGTACGGCAAGCACATACGCCCGTAAGCGAGCACTTGAAGGGCTGTTCTTACTTGACAATGAGAAGGACGTGGACAGCAAAGAAGTGCAGGACGCTATCAAGAATAGCCGTCAGACTGCACAGAACGCCCCACAACAGGCGAAACAGGCAAAGCCTAGCAACCATGCCAACGCACCTGCTAAAACGTCTGTAAACGGTGCACAGGACGCTGTGAGGGCAAAGGCTATGCAAGACCTCACAAAAGAGATGCACCGTATCGGATGCACAGGAGATGAAACCAAGGCACTTGCGGCGGTACATTTCGGAAAGACTAGCACCAAGGAAATGACCACGAACGAGATTTGCCAGTTGGCAATCAACTTGGAATCTTGGGTAATGGAAGAAGTACAGGGCGTTGACGATGGTAAATGAGCACGCACTAGGTAAGGTCGTGGATATAGATGAAGCAGGGGTGGCCACTATCAAAGCTACCCTGCCTAATCTTATGCACGCACTTGACCGCCACTATGACGATGTAGAAATTATACTGCCAGATGGTCGGCGCATAACTCCTAAACAAAGACGAATGGTGTATATCCTCTTAACGGAAATTTCGGAGTACATCAACGGCGTTCGTGATGCTGATGCACTAGAAGAAACCAAAGACATGATGAAGATGGGATTTGTTTTGGAACGTATGGAAAGCATGGAACGCAAGCTGTTCTCTCTCTCCAATGTGGACGAAACAACGGCTACCGCCTTTATCAACTACATCATCGACTTTATTCTCAAGCACGATATTCCCACGAAGATTTCCCTGCTTGACAACAACGATGATATAGCGCATTTCGTCTACGCATGCCTGGCAAATAAGAAGTGCTGTATCTGCGGTAAGCACGCGGATTTGCATCATGTTCAGAGCGTAGGAAGCCAAGGCTATCGAGACAAGATTAATCACATTGGATTGGATGCCTTGCCGCTTTGCCGTGAGCATCACACGGAAAGTCACAAGATAGGGCAGGAGAGTTTCATGGGTAAGTACCACCTGCAACCGGTCAAGATAGATAAGAAGATAGCGAAGCTGTATCGATTGAGCATAAAAGGGGAGTGACGCCTCCCTTTTTACCTTGATTATGCAACAACAACGGCAGGCTTGAAAGTGTTTTTTCTAAAATAGAACAAAAATTGTTGACAAAGCAGAACGGATTTGCTATGATGGACACTGTGATAATACAGAACGCAAAAAGTTCTGAGGAAGGAGGTAAGACCATGACAGATAGATTCTTATTGGAAATGTACTTAAAACGTGCAGGGTTTACTCAGACGGCTATGGCAAAAGCTATGGGCTTGACGCTGAACGGCTTTCGTAAGAAGCTGACGAACCGTTCTGAGTTCAAGCAGTCGGAGATTGCTTTCATTAGCGACCATCTGAACTTGACACTTGAAGAACGTGAAAAGATTTTCTTCCAGAGATAAGGCGGTGATTAGATGGCAGAACATTACAAATTGGGAGACATAGACAATGAACGCTTCTACCAAGTGCCTAAATCATTGTTTATCAATCCCAAGTACAAGAGCATGAGTAACACTTCTAAGATGATGTATGCGATACTTAAAGACCGCATGGAGTTATCTAGGAAGAATAGTTGGCATGACGAGAACGGCGACATATTCCTTCTATTTGACCAACAGGATATGGCTGATTTGCTAGGGACTAGCAGAGTAACCATTAACCGATACATGAAGGAATTAAAGGTTGCAAGGCTTATAGAGCCTATTCGCCAAGGGCTAGGCAAGCCGAACAAAATTTATATCAATAAACCGCAGCCATACAGTAGTGAACATCAAGATGTATCAGAATTGTTACATCTTGATGTATCAGAATTGTTATATCAGAATGTATCAGAATTTAACAGTAGTGATACTGAGGGTAATGATACTCACAATATATTGTCGGGCAAGCCCGACTACACCACTATCATACATGAAGTGATTGACTACTTGAACAACAAGCTGGGTACTAGATACAAGTATACGTCTGCAAAAACTGCACCACATATCAAGGCTAGAGTTAACGAAGGGTTCACTGTAGATGATTTCAAAGTAGTGATAGACAAGAAGATTTCTGGTTGGAGGGGTACAGAGTGGGAAAAGTACCTTAGACCTGAAACATTGTTTGGCACGAAATTTGAGGGCTATCTCAATGAGAAGCAGAAGCATTCACCTTCTCAGCCTAATAAAGATACAACGAAGGCGATTCGTGAAGAGGTGACTATGAGTCCAGAGGAGTACAGACGGCAACAGGAAGAGTTAGAAGCAAAGGCGAGAGCGGAGCTGATGAAGTTAGGTGAGTAAGATGAACAACATTTCGTTTGAGTCGATAAGCGACGTTGATTCGGAGAAGGCGATACTGGGAAATCTTATAATGCACCCCGACAATATATATCAAATCAAGGACATACTAGATCCGTTAGAGTTCTATCGGCAGGAGCATCGAATAGTCTATACGACACTCCTCTCTCTCAGTAATCGAAAGATGATTATCAACTTAAAGAGTATTGCGAAAGAGCTTGAGCGTGACGGAATGATTAAACGAATCGGCGGCGCCCAGCTATTGACCGATATTGTCTACCATGCTGCCAAGAAGGATTTAACGCCGTATATCAGACAGATGCAGTTGATGTCCGCCCGACGAAAGATGATTGAGCTTGGAGAGCAGATGATTAGCGCGGCGGCTGATACGACGCAGAATCCCGACCTGGGAGAATGGCAAGCAAGAATAGCATCACTAGCGGTGAGCGGTGCGGCGGAGGTCGATTCGTTCAAAGATACTTTAATGGCGTTCATCACAGAGATCGACCGCCGAAAGACTTTAGGGAGCGCAGGTATAATGTCCGGCTTTCCGAGGTTGGATGTAGTTTTAAAGGGGTGGCAACCGACACAGTTAATTATCTTAGCAGCTAGGCCGTCAGTAGGTAAGACGGCTTTAGCACTAAACTTCGCGACGAATGCGGTAAAGGCCGGAAAGAAGGTCGCATTTTTCTCGATGGAAATGAGCCGCTATGAATTAATCTCACGAGTGATGGCGTGCGAGAACACTATTTCAATGACTCACTTTGTCGACACGAAAGAGCTAACAGACGGCGAGTATAGCAAGGTGTTCCAATGGGCTAACAAAATGGAGAAGGCAGGTCTTTATATCTTTGACGAATGCGGCGGAAAGCCTAGTGAGATTATGGCCTTGTCTAAGATGGTTCAGGGAAAGTATGGGCTGGACTTGGTGGTTGTTGACTACCTGCAATTGCTGAGGCCGGACAGGCGAAATAATAATCATGCTGTAGAAGTAGGCGATATTAGCTGGTCGCTAAAGCAAATGGCTATGCGGTTAAAGGTTCCAGTGATTGCATTGAGTCAGCTAAACCGAGCCGTAGAAGAGAGGCAGGATAAGATTCCGAAACTATCTGACTTGAGGGATTCGGGGAATATTGAGCAGGACGCAAATGTCGTTATCGGATTAGCTCAAGATGATTATGACGATAAATCTGCACCGGTTAAGAGAGTGACGGCAGTAGTTCTTAAGAATAGAAACGGGCCATTGGCAACGGTGCAATTGCAATTCTATGGTGCGTTCATGAAATTCATTTCAGCACCAACAGACGCAACACCTATTAGAGCTAGTGAGGTTCCGGCATAGGAGGGCGTTATGGAAATAACACATCTGGTTGTGGGCGTGGATATTGACGGCGAGGAACACGCGTGGTATCCATGCGCCAGCCGAGAAGAAGCAGAGGCGCGAAAGGTTGTAGCGGAAGAAGAGTTCTTTCGAGTACAAGACGCATATAAAGAAGTCATGCGTGCAGATGACGAACAGCGGATATTAACAGATTCGCCGGACTTCTGGAAAATGCAGGGCATGAAAGTTCAAGAGTTTGTGATTAAGGAGATATGAGTTATGAATAAGGCAATTGTTTCGGGCAACTTGGCAAAAGATCCAGAGATTCGCTATACGCAGAGCGGCAAGGCCGTTTGTAATTTCAGCATTGGCGTGAATAGTGGCTGGGGTGATAACAAGCGGACGGACTGGCTGTCAATTGTCGTTTGGGGTAAAACGGCAGAAGCGTGCGGCAACAATCTGACGAAGGGGCGCAAGGTGCTAGTAGAAGGCCGTATTCAGGTGCGGAGCTATGACGCAAATGATGGGTCAAAACGCTATGTAACGGAGATTGTCGCAAATGAGGTTGAGTTCATTGACGCGAGAAAAGCGACCGGGCAGGGAAGTCAGACTGTGCCAGATGAAGAGATTCCGTTCTGAGGAGGTAGCAAATGGCGATGAATATACTTGTGGCGTGTGAAGAGTCTCAGAGAGTAACGACAGAATTTAGACGGTTGGGGCATAACGCATTTAGTTGCGACATTATCGACCAATCGGGGGGGCATCCAGAGTGGCATATTATGCAGGACGTTTTGCCACTGCTTAACGGTGCTTGTAATTTTGAAACAACGGACGGCACAAAACACGAGGTCGTTGGCAAATGGGATATGATTATAGCATTTCCTCCGTGCACCTATCTGACAAATGCAGGGGCTAGGCATTTGTGGAAAGGGCATAAGTTGAACGAGGAACGCTATGCAAAAGGTTTGGCAGCTAAAGAGTTTTTTATGCAGTTTTATAATGCTGATTGCGAAATGATAGCAATAGAAAATCCAACACCGTCACGAATTTATGAGTTGCCGGAAAAGACGCAGGTAATCCAGCCGTATCAATTCGGGCATCCGTTTACCAAGCGCACCCAATTATGGCTGAAAGGACTGCCAAAGTTAGAACCGACAAATATTGTTGAGCCGGAGAGAACGTTTTGCCCGAGCGGCAGCTACTCAAAAAAGCACAACGAAAAGCATAAGGGAATATTTACAAAAGATCGGGCGAGGAATAGAAGCAAAACTTTTCCAGGTATTGCTAAGGCGATGGCAGAGCAATGGGGGATAAACAAATGGTAATGAGTAGACAGCAGCGGCGGCAGATGGCGCGCCAGCTTGCAAAGACGGGAGACGTGCAGGGAAGCATTAAGGCGATGGAAGCACGAGCGCACAAAGTCGCAGACGAGACGGTCGACAAGTTGCGTAAAGGCGCGGTCGAGCAAGCCAAAGCGGATGTGCAGGGGCAGATGTTCGTACTTTTTCTGGCGTGGGCGCACATGTACAAAGGCTACGGCAAGAAGCGCTTGGAGGATATGGCACGGTCTCTCAATGCCTTTTGCAACGATATGAGTATGGAGAGTACAACGGTCGATGATTTGTTCAGTGTCATAGAGAGCGACACAGGGATTAACATCAAGGCGTTGTTCAAACGGTTGACCGAAGAAGAACGAATCCGGATGGCAGAACGGCAAAAAGAGATAAAACGCGCTGAGAACGTCTCTAAGGCGGTTTAATGCTAAAGGGTATATAAGTATATGCAAAAGCAATTTAAAACGCTCCTGCAAAGCGTGAGGGGCGAATTGGGGCGAATTAGGAGGTGCGTGCTATGGGTATGTACGAGGTGAACGCGAAAGTGATTAAGCGGATTATTCGTCGGATTGAAGCTCCCAGCTATGAAGATGCTGCGGAAACTGCACGCGAACAAATTAGCGAATCGGAGTCACTGGACACATCAGACGAAGTGCTGATTAGCTATGTGGATAAATTGGACGGCACGGAGGATGATGGCTGAGAGCCGTTCTGAGGGCTTTTAGGCACGAGGGTATATAACTATATGGATTTAGCAAGAGAAGGCAAAGAAAAGGCAATGAGTACAAGCACAAAAGGAGATTTTAGCATGATGGTACAGGCAGGAAGTATGAAACATGAAGAAATGATGCGTGTGGAGTTGAACAACGAAAAAGCAATGAGTTATGGCGAGGGGTACTCGGATGGCTTCTCAGATGGATATGATAAAGCGTTGGCAAATATCAAAGAAGTCGCAAAGAAATGTGCAGTGGGCGGTAATAAAAAGGCAGAATCGTCAAGAGAGAACGATTTGAGACCTGCTGTGTTATATATGCACAAGCTAACCAAACGTCAGCAGTTGCAAAAAATTATTGAAGAGTGCGACGAGGTTATCCAAGCGTGGAACGACGGTGAAGGCGACGAACAAGTCGCAGAGGAGTTAGTGGATGTACAGATGGCGTGTGAAACGATGCTTGCAATGCTCGGATATACCGAAGAACAGAGAAAGAAAATACGCTTAGATGTTATCAATAAAAACAGTCGGCGTGGATACTATATGCCACCGAAAGAAAAATATGGCAATTGAGGAGGGGCGGTTGTATGAATGTGCATGATAGACGCATTGAGCTAGGATATGAGACTCAAGCAGCGTTTGCTGAGAAGTTTGGTTTCTCGGTTGGCTCGGTCAGCGCGATAGAGAATCACTACACGCTGTTTGGTAATATGCCGAGAGAGCGGCGCCAGAAATGGGCAAAAGCGTTGCAATGCACCGTTGATGAATTGCTCGAATCTGATGCCAGTCGGTTGAAAACAAAATCAGTATTCCCAGTCAAAACGTACAAAATGGATAAAGCTAAGTTAGAACTATATCTCAAGGCGAAGTACGGCGACAAAATCGGAAAAGTTCGGCATAGAGAAACGTCGATTTTGAGCGCAGAATGGCAGGAATATGAGCGTGAAAATCGGTGGGCTAATCTCGTTGATACGCGGATGAATAATTGGGGGTATTGATATGTTGTTTCGGTTTAAATTTCGTGTCATGCCGATTCAGCATATCCGCAAAATCCGCCAGCGGAAAAGGGACATGCGCGATCGCGAAGAGGCGTTTTATCGGTTGCTGGTTGCGGAGAAGAAGAAGCTAAAGGAGCGTGAGGACAATGACTAAGCAAGGGTTAGCACATATAGCAAGGCTTATGTATGACTTACAGGAGTATTGCGCGATCAACTTCTGGGAAAAGGAAAAACCATGCAAAGAATGCCCGGCCATGGGAAAAGGGGGATGCAATTTATTTGTCGCTTGCCGTGGCATCCCGAAAATGTGGGGAATTACAAAAGCAGACATTGAGCGATTGGAGGGAGAGAACTAGGAAAAAACAGCGATATTTTCCTAGTTGAAAATGCAACTGGGAAAAACGGCTAATATTTTCCTAGTTGAAAGGAGCGTGAAAGAGGCTTTAAATGATTGAGCTTGCAGAGCAATGGCGGCAGGTTTTCTGTTCTGCCTGCCAGAGCGTGTAATAATAGCAGTGATGGCGTGGAGGCGTAGAAAATGAGTAAAGGTAAATTGATTGTAGAAATCGAAAAAGTTGATAGCGAAATCAGAACTGCGGATTTGAAAATAAAAAATATGACTATCGAAGAATTGTCTCATGCAGTTGGAGCTGTGCTTAATGATGTAATTAACAAAAATACTAATGACGACGCAGAGAAAGTAATGTGGAAAGCCCATGCGTTACATGATATTTGCGTACAAATTGGATTTGAGTCGACAGCAGATAGGCTCGAAGAAATATTTAACAATTGGAGCGTGATTCAGGATGACGACGATTCGACAACTATACGAAAGCACTAAGGCTAAAGGCGAAAAATATCTTGATTGCCCCGTATTGTTATGCTTGCCTCCAAACACGACAATAGAACCCGATATATATTACGAAATAGACTGCTCGAAAGTTGGAAGTCAAGATGACGTTGGAGACAACTATGTTTTAGTAATGCTTGATTTGGAGTGATGAAGATGGCGAAGAAAATAACTGACAAAGAATATTTTTATAATTTGGGTTATTGCATGGGGGAGAAAGAATTTGCGGCAAAAGTGCTAGAACGACTAAAAAGGGATTACGCTGATACCTGTAATAGTGCGTACAATGATGGCATAGATGATGCAATGCGTGTTATTGATGAAATGGTAGGTGATTTAGATGGCAGAGAATAATGCGTCCCCTGTAAAAACCAAAAAAATGGATAAAGCGGCTCTTGAACTATATCTGAAAACGAGATATGGCGACAAAATCGGCAAACCGCGCGACAGGACTAAATCAGTATTAAGTAAGGAGTATGCTGAATTTGAAAAAGAAAACCGATCTTGGAATGTGATTGACAAGCGCATGAGGTCATGGGGCTGATCGAGAGGAAGCAGAAATGAGTGGGGAAAATGTGATGCCTAAAATCGCGGTAGCGTTGGGCGTGGCGGTAAATGAACCTTTCGCCGTTTGTAATAGCCAGGACAACACAATTGAGTGGTATAAAGTGACGGTTGACGGGATGCAGCATTTCACCCCGTCAACTAACGGATTCAGCACGCTAAAAGGAATTAAAGGGGATTGGTACCATGCGGACTATATATTAGAACCGTTGTGTATTGGTCGCCGTTGCTGGGTGCGAAAAGACCGCAGGAGGACTAACAATGAAATATAAAGTTGGAGACAGAGTTCGGATTCGCAAGGATTTGGTGCGCGGACAGAAATATGGGAAATATGATGTTACATCAACAATGCAGGAATTAGGTGGGAAAACCGCTTGTATTACGGACGTTAATGTGCGGAATGAAGCATATCATATTGATTTAGATTTAGACCTTCTCCATTGGACAGATGAAATGTTTGAGGACAAAAAGAAAATGAACGACAACGACAGTATTCGCATTCTCGTCAACGGCAATCAAGTCATTGCTATTCACATGGAAACTTGCAAGCGCGGCGTAGCTCGTTGTCATCCCGACGATGATTTTGATTTTTATACCGGTGCAAAAATTGCACTTGAACGGCTGGAAGAAGCTGAAAAACCGTATGCGTGGTTAAAAGCTGGAATGACATATTACTTCCCCACACCAGCCACTAACAGTTTATGTAACGCAAATATATACACAGCAGATGACTGGGATAAAAGGATTATGGAACGTGGCATTGCATTCCAGACAAAAGAGGAAGCAATAGCGTGTGCAAAGAAGATGCTGGCGGTTGTTAAGCAGGAGGGCTAATAATGAAAACTGATGAATTGAAAATGGCAAAGTTTTTGCTGGATAAACTGGTAAGAGAATATCCGTCAATTTTTAGAGAGGACGGCAGTGTTATAAGAGCATCATATGTGACAGGTGGTGCTAACCGCAAAACGACGCCGACGCGAGCAAAGAATGATATTAAGCTGATTCGGCGGTTGCTATTGGAAGTGTCGAAAGAGTTATAGGAGGGCTGACAATGATAGACAAAAGAGCAATCGAATTATTATGCGAAATGGTAGAGAACTGTGAAAAGGAAATTCCGATTGGTGGATATTTTGACCCG
>Ga0256405_10009938_pt1 | contig 12788 bp, 9 predicted proteins | sample RumenRJG_02DNA_FD_189096 | JGI IMG/M metagenome (GOLD analysis project Ga0256405, IMG submission 189096) | Bovine rumen microbial communities from Lethbridge, Alberta, Canada - RJG_02 | ecosystem: Host-associated > Mammals > Digestive system > Stomach > Rumen | place: Canada: Alberta | collected...
GTCTCGACGTGTACAGTATGCCCAAACTGATCCACCGGCCGCACCTTCCTGATCTCATACCCTCCGTCTGCCAAAATCCTGAGATCCCTTGCAAGTGTCGCCGGATCACAGCTGACATATACGACTCTCTCCGGTCTGATCTCGAGGATCGTCTCCAGGCATTTCGAATCACATCCCTTGCGCGGAGGGTCCACGCAGATCACGTCGATATCAGGGTCCTCTCCCGCCGTCTTCCGCGCCTGCACATAAGCCGGCAATACTTCTTCCGCTTTTCCTACAAAGAACTCAGCATTCTCGATTCCATTGCGCGCCGCGTTCTGCTTCGCGTTTTCAATCGCTTCGGGAATGATCTCCACGCCGCAGACCTTTTTTGCCCTGCGCGCCATGAACAGAGAAATCGTGCCGACTCCGCAATAGAGATCCCATACAGTCTCTTTACCTGTCAAATGTGCATAATGCATAGCAAGGCTGTACAGTTTCTGTGTCTGCTCAGGATTAACCTGATAAAAGGATAGTGGCGATATGCGGAAAGTCACTGCCTCCGCAGCAGGAACAAACTCTCCGTTTGTCATAACATCATACACATGCAGCGTGTCCTCGATCTCATCCCGTCCCCACAGCGTTCGAAGCTTCCGTCCGAGGATCACATTCGTGCGCTCCTTATTCACATTGAGAACGATCGACGTCATACCCGGTACGTTTTTCAGATGTTCTACTAAATCCGACTCATAGGGCAGACTGTTCCCGTTCGCCACAATACAGACCATGATCTGTCCGCTGAATTTCCCGCTGCGGATCAGAATATGCCGGATCAGTCCTTTGCCGGTCTCTTCGTCATAGGGAGGAACCTTGTGAATTTCCATGTAAGTCAGGACTCGGTCAATGATGTCCTTATTGATCTCCTGTCCGAGCATACAGTCTGTCATCGGGATGATGGAATGGGTTCTCCCGGCGTAGAAGCCTGCCACAATCCTTCCTGCGGAGTTCTTTCCAACCGGCACCTGCGCCTTGTTGCGGTATCTCCAGGGTCCTGTCGGATTGTCCTGCATTCCGACGATCGGTTCCATTACAGAATCGATCTCTTCTTCCGGGAATCCTCCGATCCGTATCAGATCAGCGCGCACCTTGTTTTGCTTATAGACAAGTTCCTGTTCATAGGAAAGCGCCTGCAGCTGGCATCCGCCGCACTGCCTTGCGACAGGACAAAGAGGCTCCACCCTGTGGGGTGAAGCCTGTAAGATCTGATCAAGGTGTGCGTAGGCATATGACTTATTGGCTTTCATGATGCTCGCCCGGACATAATCTCCGACCACGGCGTCCTTAATAAAGACAGTATATCCGTCCTCCAGCTTGCCGATGCCCTCGCCCCTCATTCCGATATCGATTATGCGGACTTTGATCTCCTGTCCCTTCCGATACCCGGAAACCTTGTTCTTCTTCATAATTCGGTTCTCCTGATGTTGGACTCCAAAAGGTTCTGGTATCCGATCCAGCCCGCGTCGCTCTGGCCCGCTGCCAGCGTCTCCTTAAAGATCTCCAGTTTCGCGTCCGTGTTGTCGGCAAAATTCAGAGCCAGTGCCTCCGCGATAGCAGGCTTTTTGGGAGAACCGTATTCCAGCTCTCCGTGATGAGCCAAAATACAGTGACGGACCTCATTAGCGAGCAGAACCGGAAAGTCGGGAATCTCCCTGAGCTTCTCATCGATCATCTGCACGCCGATGATGATGTGGCCGATAAACTGTCCCTCCTCCGTGTAATCATTGCGGGGGAATTTGGAGAGCTCTTTGGTCTTGCCGATGTCGTGGAGAAGAGCCACCGCGATCAGCAGGTCTCTGTTCAGATAAGGGTAATTCCTGCAGAAGAAATGGCACAGGTTCGTAACGCCAAGTGTGTGCTCCGCAAGACCTCCGACGAAGCTGTGATGCACGCTCTTAGCTGCGGAAGACATGCGGAAGTCCTCAATAAACTCTTTGTCTTCCACAAAGAATGCTCTGAGAAGCCGCTGCAGATACTCGTTTTTGACACTGTCGATGTATTTTCCGATAGCGCCCATCATGTCATCGATGTTCTTGTCCGATACCGGCACGTAATCTGCCGGATTATATTCTCCCTCCTGGCACTTGCGTGCTCTCTTGATATTGAGCTGCAGATGTCCCTGGAAAGAGACCACGTCTCCGGCGATGTCCACATAGTCCAGCTCCTCGAATTCGCCGATCCCCATACTGTTGGGATCCCAGATCTTGGCATCGATAACGCCGGTCTTGTCCTGAAGAGTAAGACTCTCGTAATTCTTGCCGTTTTTGGTAACAAGCGACATCCTCTTCTTGCACAGATAGATGTCCTTGACGCTGCTTCCCTCGTGAAGTTCCTGAATATATCGCATTCCTGATTATTCCTCGTTTCTAAAAATTATGATCTTTAATATTATGACTTGTGCCGGCTATATCACCCCAGCGTGACGTTCAGTTCCATTTCCGTGTAGCCGTCTCCGCTCGGACGCAGCAAAGTTATGGAAATCTCATCCCCGGCTTCATTCTCCAGAAGGATACGGGAGATCGCCGCGCTGGAATGCACTTCTTCCTCACCTATGTAAGTGATCACATCCCCTTTCTGGAGACCCGCGTTCATTGCGGGAGAATCGTCCGTTACTCCGCTCAGATAAACTCCGTCCGGAATATTCATTCTGGAGCGCACATCACTCGGCACATCTGTACATTGTACACCAAGATACGCTTTTTTGCCTCCCGCAGATAATTTTTCTATCAGTTGTTTGGTCTCTGAAATGCCAATGGCGCAGAGAATATTAGGCATATCGGGTCTTCCATGAACAGAATCCAGAATCCCTACTACTTGTCCGTCTGAATTGATCAGCACACCGGATGCATTCCTGCTACCATAAATATCTGTTGTGAGCTGCCAGAAACCTGAATCCTGTATCGGAAGATTCGCAGTCGCAGAGGTGACTGTCCCGTAGACGATGCTTCCGCTGTTTCCTGTCGGCCTTCCCACGGCGATCAGTGGTCTTCCCGCTACCACGGAAGGCGCGGAGGATCCCAGATTCGCCGCCTTAAGCTTATCCCTGACTTCCCCTCTTACGCCATCCAGACCTGCGCTGAGCACAGCAATTCCGGACACTCTGTCATAAGAGCGGATCGATCCCTCCACGAAAGAACCGTCATAAAAGGTTACCTGAATAGTCTGCGCGGAATTAATACCCGGAGAATATACCAGAATCTGCGCTTCCGAGTCTGTTTTGGCAATTATGATCCCGGAAACAGTGCCTCTTGTCTCATAGGGATCGTTGAACCAGTCTGTATCTGATGAGATTTCGGATACGTCCACGAGATAATAGAGCGAGTCCTGCGCTACAGAGCGCAGCGCGCTGTAAAGGTTTCCGACTGCTCTTACACCCCTCTCTTTGTCCCTCAGGATTCGATCGACTTCTTCGCGGATCCTCTCCTGTTCCTCTGTGGCAGCTTTTTCTTCTTCGTTGACCAGCATCTCTTCAGGTGTAAGCTCTTCTGTCTCCGTCTCCTCGGGATATGTGACTCCTGTCACGGCTTCCTCCGGATAAAGCATTCTGGTGAAGATCGGTTCCAGGAGCAGGAAGAACAGACAGGCCACCGCTCCGAAAACTGCCGCCATTATGGCGATCGTCATCATCTGACGCATCATTTTCTTTCTGTTGCGGGGGCGCTTTTTGATCTCCTCCTGCAGAAATCCTATATCAGAATCCTGTTCCTTAGGCTGTTCAGTGCTGCCTGTTTCCGTATTTTTCTTTATTTCCTGCAGTTTGTCCTGCATATTTTCATTCCTGCCGGGATGTTCATTGCTCATAGTAAAGTCCTTATTTCATTACACATTTTTCTAAAGTATACCCCGACCGTAGGAAATTGAAAAGAACCGCCGCAGATGTGCTATACTATCCCCATGGGTAAACCAACTGAAAAATCGATCTTTAATGAACCGGGAGAATCACGATTTCCATGAACGATAAAGTTTTACACATTGTTGAATTCAATAAGATCATCGAAAAGCTGACGGAGAACGCCAACTCCGCGCCGGCCAAGGCGTTATGCAGAGATTTAAGACCGATGGACAATCTGGCGGACATCCGCCTTGCCCAGGAGGAGACAGACGCCGCGCTGCAGCTACTGATCCGGAAAGGAAATGTGAATTTCGGCTCCAACAGAGACTTCGGTTATACCTTCGGCGCTCTCTCCATCGGAAGCACACTGACAGCGGCAGAGCTGCTTCATCTGGCTTCTTTTCTTGACAATGTGGGGCGCGTGCAGGAATACGGCACAACTGAGTCCGGCGGAAGAGGCGTTTCCGCTCTTGGGAGCAATGAACAGATAAAGCCCGAGGACAATATTCTCTTCGACCTCTTCGACTGCCTATATCCTTTAAAGAGCCTCTCCAGAGAGATCAACCGCTGCATCCTCTCCGAGGAGGAGATCGCCGACGAGGCGAGCCCGGGCCTTCGCAGAGTGCGCAGGGAGATCAGCCAGGCCAGTGGAAGGATCCACCAGCAGCTCAATAAAATGGTCAATGTGACTCTGGCACCTTATCTGCAGGACAGTGTCGTGACCATGCGCGGGAACCGCTACTGTATTCCTATTAAGTCCGAGTATAAGAATCAGGTGCAAGGCATTGTCCATGACCAGAGTGCCAGCGGTTCCACTCTTTTCATAGAGCCCGCTGCCATCGTTAATCTAAACAATCAGATCCGAGAGCTTACGCTTCAGGAGAAACAGGAGATTGAGAAGGTTCTGGCTTCTCTCTCCGCAGAGGCGGCGGACAATCTCATGGCCCTCAAGGACAATGCGGCGAATATGACGAAACTTGATTTCATCTTCGCGAAGGCCAAGCTCGCGCTGGAACAGAACGCCACTATGCCTCTTCTCAACAACAGAAGATATATTAAGATCAACAAAGGCAGGCATCCCCTCATTGACAAGAAGAAAGTCGTGCCCATTGATCTGGAGCTCGGAAATGATTACGACCTGATCGTCATAACCGGTCCCAACACGGGAGGTAAGACAGTCACATTAAAGACCATCGGTCTCTTTGAACTGATGGGTATGGCGGGACTTCATATTCCCGCAGGCGACCGCAGTGAGATCGCGCTGTTTAGTGAAGTCTATGCCGATATCGGCGATGAGCAGAGCATAGAGCAGAGTCTGTCCACTTTCTCCTCCCATATGACCACCATCGTGGATATCCTGAAGGATGTGGATGAGAGCAGCCTGTGTCTCTTCGACGAGCTCGGAGCGGGAACAGATCCGACTGAAGGAGCGGCGCTGGCCATCTCTATTTTGAACTATCTGCATGAGCGGGGAATCCGCGCGGTAGCTACGACTCACTACAGCGAGCTCAAGGTCTACGCCATGAACACGCCCGGCGTCACAAACGCCAGCTGCGAGTTCAATGTGGAGACTCTGCAGCCTACATACAGACTGCTGATCGGCGTGCCGGGCAAATCCAACGCCTTTGCTATCTCGAAGAAACTGGGGCTTCCCGAGAACATCATTGAGGTGGCCCGGGAACAGCTGAGCCAGGAGACCCAGAATATGGAAGACATCCTGGCTGATCTGGAAGAAAAGAGGATCAAAATACAGAGGGAGCAGGAGGAGATCTCCGCCCTCAGGGAATCGATCGCCAAGGAGCAGAAGCAAATCCGGAATAAAGAAAAGCTCCTGGACGAGCGCAGGGATAAGATCCTCGAAAAAGCCAACGAAGAGGCCAGGGACATTCTTGCGGACGCCAAGAAGAAAGCAGACGCGGCAATCTCAGAGATGAGAAAGAGCGGACGCGGCGGCGATATGGCCGCTATGGAGAGAGCGAGAAGTTCACTGCGCGAGCAGGTCTCCAAGAAGAATGAGAAGCTCAGCCGCAAGCAGGAAGAACTTCCCACAGGGAAGCTTAAAGCCTCCGACCTTCATGTGGGCGACAAGGTCCGTGTGATCTCCATGGGACTGACAGGCGTTGTGACGGCCCTTCCGGACTCCAACGGCAAAGTTTCCGTGCGCTGCGGTATCATGAATTCCAAAGTAGCGCTCAGCGACCTGACTTTGATCGAAGAGGACGCGTACGGCAATCCCGTTAAGAGCAATTCCCGCAGCAGCATGAAGAAAGCTTTCGAAAATGCGGGCGGAGCAGGCAATAAACAGAGAAATCTCGATTTCTCCAGAAACCAGTCCATCTCGCCGGAGCTGAGTCTCCTGGGTATGACCACGGACGAAGCCATCAACGAGCTGGACAAATATCTCGATGACGCGAGAATGTCCCATCTCTCCAGTGTCCGCATCGTACACGGCAAGGGGACCGGGGCTCTGCGCAAAGCAGTCCACAACTATCTGCGCAAGCAGAAGTGGATCAAAAAATACAGACTCGGCGACTTCGGTGAAGGCGACGCAGGCGTCACGATCGTCGAGCTGCAGTAACAGCGGACGGAAAATCTATATTTTGAAACGGGGGGACAATACCTATGGCTGCTGCCAGACAGAAAATCCTGATCGTCGACGACGATTCCAATATCGCTGAGCTCATCAGTCTCTATCTGATGAAGGAATGCTACGAGACCAAGATCGTAGGAGACGGCGAGGCGGCAATTGCCGCCGTAGAGAGCTTCGAGCCCGACCTGATCCTGCTCGACCTCATGCTTCCGGGCATGGACGGCTACCAGGTCTGCCGCGAGGTCCGATCCGGCAAGGACACGCCGATCATCATGCTCTCCGCTAAAGGCGAGATCTTCGACAAAGTTCTGGGTCTTGAGATGGGCGCCGACGATTATATGCAGAAGCCCTTCGATTCCAAGGAGCTCGTGGCAAGAGTCAAGGCTGTCCTCCGCCGCTACAACAAAAAGCCGGCTGCGGAAACCGCCGGTTCGGGCGACAAGACGGTGAGTTATCCTGATCTGACGATCAATCTCACCAACTATTCCGTTACATATATGGGAGAGCAGATTGACATGCCTCCCAAAGAACTGGAACTTCTCTACTGCCTCGCCGCGAGTCCCAACCGCGTCTTTACAAGAGAGCAGCTCCTCGACCAGATCTGGGGATACGAGTACGTGGGCGACACCCGCACAGTGGACGTTCATATCAAGAGGATCCGCGAGAAGATCCACGACCATGAGGGCTGGAAGATTTCCACGATCTGGGGCATCGGCTACAAGTTTGAGACCAATCCCCGGGCAAAATAGCAACTGAGGCGGAAACGGGCATAATATGAGAAAAACAATCTATCTGAAGTTCATATTGGCCTATGCTCTGTTTGCTTTCTTCGGCTTTGTGACAGTGGCTACTTTTGTCTCCAGACTGACCTACGAGTACTGCCAGAGACAGACTTCCCGGAACATGTACAGGGAAGCCACCCGGATCGCGGACACCTATGCCGCGGATCTGTACAACTCCGAGATTTCTCTCGAGACGGTTCAGGAACAAATGGAGTCCCTCTCCTACTTCATGGACACGGAGATCTGGATCATCAACCCTTCCGGCAGAATGATCGTCAATTCCGCCGACGCGCCGGATCCCGAGAAGGAAATCTTCGTGGAGGGGTTCGATCCCACCGTCACGCAGAAGAATTATTACACGAGAGGCACTTTTTTTGACTCCTTCGACGAGGAGAAACTCAGTGTGATCGCCCCCATCATCAACAATTACAAGACAAGGGGCTATGTGATCATCCACACCTCCGCGTCCAAGATCGATGAAGACGCCAACAACATGCTGAACATCTCCTACCTGATGCTCATTGTTCTTCTGTTTTTGTCTATCATCATCCTGATCTTCTTTACGGAAGTCGTCTACCGTCCCCTCAGAAAGATCATTGCCGCGACAGAACAGTACGCCGCCGGCAATATGCACTATGAGCTGAATGTAGAAGGCGACGACGAAATGGGTTATCTTGCGGCCTCTCTGGGCTATATGGCAAGGACTGTGGCCTCCTCCGAGGACGACCAGAAGAAATTCATCGCCAATGTCTCTCATGACTTCCGCTCTCCCCTGACCTCTATCCGGGGCTTTCTGGAAGCCATGCAGGACGGGACGATCCCTCCCGAGATGCACCACCACTATATCGGCGTTGTCCTTAACGAGACTGAACGTCTTACCAAGCTGACCAACAGCCTTCTGGCCCTCAACAACCTCAACACAAAGGGCATGCTCCTTCAGATGACTGACTGGGATATCAACGACGTCATCCGCAAAGTCAGCGCCTCCTTCGAGCAGGTCTGCCGCAGCAAGAACATCCGGATCCGCCTGATCCTGTCAGGCAGCGTCCTCTACGTCCACGCCGACATGGACAAGATCCAGCAGGTACTCTACAACCTGATCGATAACGCCATCAAATTCAGCAACTACTACTCAGAGATCGAGATAGAGACCACGGAAAAGAAAGGCAAAGTCTTTGTCAGCGTCAAGGACAGCGGCATCGGCATTCCCAAGGAAGACCAGAACCAGATCTGGGAGCGCTTCTACAAGACCGACCTCTCCCGAGGCAAAGACAAAAAAGGGACAGGCCTTGGCCTGTCCATAGTCCGCGAGATCATCAGGGCTCACGGCGAAAATATCAGTCTTGTCAGTACAGAAGGTGTCGGCAGTAAGTTTACCTTCACTCTCAAGAGATCGGATCTCAACGACGAGCTTGACGAGGAGGATACAGAGTAAACCTGCCGTTTACTCGCTCTTCCAGTGAAGCCTGTGCAGTTCTCCATCTCTTTCAAGGGTCTTAAAATCCTGCTGCCGCAGGGCCTCATAGAGTACGATCGCAACCGAATTACTCAGATTCAGACTCCTGTATCCCTCCAGCATTGGAATGCGGATACAGGTTTCTTCATTTTCCACCAGAATTTCCTCCGGGATCCCTGCGCTCTCCTTGCCGAACATAATGTAGTCATCGGGACCGAAAGTCACATCCGAATAAGTCTGATGCGCCTTTGTGGTGGCATACCATATTTTGGCGCCGGGATTTTTTGCCAGGAATTCACCGTAATCCGCATATGTGTGGACGTCCAGATCCTTCCAGTAGTCCAGCCCTGAGCGCCTTATCTGTTTCTCTGTGATCTCAAACCCCAGGGGTTCGATCAGATGAAGGGACGTTCCCGTGACTACACAGGAACGCCCGATATTGCCGGTATTGCCGGGTATTTCCGGCTCATGCAGTACAATATGCATTGCTTGTCTTACTTCTTTCCGGAGTTCTTCTCCCGCAGTTTCTTAACAAATTTGGATAGTCTTCCAAGTGCTTCTCTCAGATTTTCAATAGAATATGCGTAGGATATTCTCAGATACCCCTCCCCGCTGTCACCGAACGCGGTTCCGGGAACGATAGCTACTTTTTCTTCCTTAAGAAGTTCCTCCGCAAATTCCTCGCTGCTCATGCCGAATTCCTTGATGCAGGGGAAAACGTAGAAAGCTCCCTGGGGCTCAAAGCACGGAAGTCCCATTCCCTCGAGCTTGTGCATGACGAAACGGCGCCTCTGATTGTAGGATTCGCGCATCTGGGCCACGTCGTCGTCACCGTTTCGCAGCGCTTCAATCGCCGCGTACTGGCTGGTGGTCGGCGCGCACATGATCGCATACTGGTGGATCTTGGTCATCTGTGCCAGGATCTCCTTCGGTCCGCAGGCGTAACCCATTCTCCATCCGGTCATAGCGTAGGCCTTGGAGAAGCCGTTGACGAGCACTGTTCTCTCCTTCATGCCGGGGAGAGACGCGATCGAGACGTGACTTCCTGAATAAGTCAGTTCCCCGTAGATCTCATCAGAAAGAACATACAGGTCATTTTCGATGATAATGTCCGCGATCGCCTCCAGGTCTTCCTTCTCCATGACCGCTCCCGTAGGATTGTTGGGATAAGGAAGTACCAGGATCTTGGACCTTGGCGTGATCGCAGCCTGAAGTTCTTCGGGTTTGAGTCTGAATTCATTCTCATTCTTGAGCGGTATGACCACCGGCTTTCCGTCTGCCAGAATGGTACAGGGCTCATAAGATACATAAGAAGGCTGAGGGATCAGCACTTCATCGCCCTCATTGATCATGGCGCGGAACATCAGGTCAATGGCCTCCGAACCGCCCACAGTGATCAGGATCTCCCCAATGGGATCATAAGTGATGCCCTGAGTCCTCTTCATATATGCCGCGATCTCCTCCCTCAGCTCCTTCAGTCCGGAGTTGGAGGTGTAGAAAGTGCGGCCTTTCTCCAGCGAGTAGATGCCCTCGTCCCTGATATGCCAGGGAGTGTCAAAATCCGGTTCGCCTACGCCCAGGGAGATCGCGTCCTTCATCTCGCTGACAAGGTCAAAAAATCGACGAATGCCCGACGGCTTGAGACCAACGGTCTTCTCCGCAAGCAGTTTTTCCTGTTTACTCATTCATTTACCTCTTTCCTGAATCAATATTTTGACTATACGCGAGTGATTGTTCAGGGGGTAATCATCTCTCTCTGATCTTCATACTTCCTGGTCATGATCGTGCCGTGATCCTTATATTTCTTGAGGATGAAGTGTGTGGCTGTGCTGATCACGGTATCGAGAGTGGAGAGCTTACTGGAGACGAATCTTGACACTTCCTTCAGGGATTTCCCTTCCAGAGTCACCAGAAGATCATAGCCGCCGGAGATCAGGTAGACAGAGTTCACTTCCGGATACTTGTAGATCCTCTCCGCGATATCGTCGAAGCCCTTTCCTCTCTGGGGCGTCACGCGCACTTCGATCAGAGCGGTCACCTTATCAATATCCGTCTTGTCCCAGTCGATCATTGTGTGATAGCCGCAGATGATCCCGGCTTCCTCCATACTCTGAAGAGCGTTTATCACATCGATCTCCTCTGTTCCCAGCACAACGGCCATCTCTCTTGTGGAGACTCGGCTGTTCTTCTCTATGATTCCAAGTACCTTTTCTTCAAGCATATTCATGGATCTTTCCTCCAAATTCTGTTCCGGCGCCGAATTCCTTACTGAATGATTCTGAGCAGTTCGTCCGGCTGCGGAAGATCCAGGTAGCGGATCTCCTCTTCGTTTCTGAGTATTTTATCGTGATCCTTCGTGAGTTCCCCGATCCTGACAGCGGGGATCCCGCTCTCTTCGAGTTTCCCTATCAGGCTCCCGGCGTCCTTAGTAACAGCCAGAAGGCTTCCGACGGACCTCATCCTGTAAGGATCTATATCGTAATGATTGGCAAATTCAATGGTCTCCTGCAGCATGGGAATCGCCGGTGTGTCAACGACAAAGCCGCATCGAGTCTTCACAGAGAGCCTCCAGAGCGCCGCGTGAATGCCGCCCTCCGACAGATCTGTGAGATACTCCGAGCCTTCCCCGGCACAGATCTGCGCCTCCCTGCGTACACTAAGGTAATTCCGGAGTGCGCGCATTCGCATAAGGATCGTCTCCGGAAAGGTTTCACGAAGTTCTTCTCTGTCCTCTGCCAAAATGCAGCTGCCTTCCATTCCGGCCCACTTTGTCATGATGATCTGGCCTGCATCCTGTCCTGATCCTTCGCTGCCGCGTTCCATGGGGGTACCTGTGCAGCTGCCGATCACGACAGGCCTTGTCACTGCTGATGTCACTTCGGTGTGGCCTCCTTCGATCACAAGACCTTCTGCAGCGCATACCCTGCATATCTGATCCATGATCTCCCGAAGTCTCTCCTCTTCGCTTCCCGGGGGAAGCAGGATCACAGGGCGGAATCTTTCCGGCAGGATCATCTCCGCGCAAAGCGCGTTCACCGCCGCATAGACTGCCAGCTCTCCGATCTGCGAAGCGCTGAGGGTCACCGGATCCGCACTCATCGTGATCCTGCTGCCCTTGCAGCCCGCTCCGGATATTCTCTTAAATACTGACCGGTCAAGAGTATTCTCGCCGGCCTTCCCGTTTCTCAGTCTCATTTATATAGTTATTTACCGTCCCTCCGGAAATAGAGTGCCTTCCGTCAGGACATCGCTGCAAGCAGCGGCGCGATCATTGCCAATACCAGGATGCCGGCGATTATGCAGGCCGCGATCCTCTTAGCTTTGGTACTTCTGAAATTCATTCTTAACCTCCATAAAACAACTATTCAGCACCCACGTCCCGAAAGCTTCGCATTCGGGACTATGGCGTACAGAGTCGCTGCGCGCCTTGTCCGCCCCGGGAAAGTATCTGGAAACTGTCCGGTGAGCGAGCTCCCCGTCCATTTTCCAGATACTTTCCCGGGGTGCTGAATTAAAGTAAATTATAAGTCCTAATAAATCTCTTTGCAAGATTGTGAGGGATTGTAGTATCATTGCTTGTATCCGGCAAAATATCGAAACCTGCCGGATACGAAAGGACTGTACATACTATGAACAACGAACTGACACGTAAAGATATTGAGGAAATGCAGGCGGAGATCGATCGCCGCAAGCTCGTGGAGCGCCCCAAACTCCTTGAAGAAGTCAAAGAGACCAGGGCCCAGGGCGACCTCAGTGAGAACTTCGAGTATCACGTGGCAAAGAGAGCCAAAAATCAGAATGAGAGCAGGATCCGCTTTCTCGAGAGAATGATAAAGACCGCGAAGATCATCGACGATGATATAGCGGAAAATGAGGCGGGCATCAATAAGAAAGTAACTCTATATATTCCGGAAGATGATGTAGAAGAAGTCTATACAATAGTCAGTACCATGAGACAGAACAGCCTCAAGGGACTGATCAGCGTGGAATCTCCCCTTGGGAAGGCGCTGCAGCACCATAAGACAGGCGACACTATTACAGTAAAAGTCAATGCGAACTATTCCTATCAGGCTGTGATCCGCAAAGTGGAAG
>Ga0256405_10009939_pt1 | contig 12788 bp, 12 predicted proteins | sample RumenRJG_02DNA_FD_189096 | JGI IMG/M metagenome (GOLD analysis project Ga0256405, IMG submission 189096) | Bovine rumen microbial communities from Lethbridge, Alberta, Canada - RJG_02 | ecosystem: Host-associated > Mammals > Digestive system > Stomach > Rumen | place: Canada: Alberta...
AAAACAAAAACCTATAACAAGTCCGAAACGGCTTTAAGCCGTCTTAATGTAGAACATTAACTGATGAGGTCATTTATGGGCAGAATTATTAAAACAGAATACTTGGACATTGACATTGATTTATTAACGCTTGATGATATGCCAAACGAAATTTTAAAAGAAATGTACGAGTTATGCGGTCGTGAAGTCGCAGTATCATTAATGGAAAATTTTTGTGGGTCAATATTAACAATACCAGCAAGACCGTTTGAAAAAGTTATCCGTAGAATTGCAACGGAAGAATTTGACGGAACAACTGCATCAATAAGAAATATTGCAAGAAAATACAAAATTGCTGACCCTGTAATAAGAAAATTACTAAAGCAATCAAATGTTAAAAATATTCCTGTTGAGGGTCAAATGGGTTTGTTTGATAAAACAGAGGAACAATAAAAATGGTTAAATGGTGCAATGTTTGTCAGGATTTCAGAGCAGATAACGCAAATTTCTGCGGTTGGTGCTGTAAGAATTTACAGCATACAAAAAAATATCCAAATTTTAAAACTTGGCAAGAAAAAATAAATATTATTAAACAAATCAAACAAGATTGTGATGCACAACAGCCGATTATAGTAACACAGCTAAAACTATTGTAAAAAGGATAAATTTGAATGACAGAGTATAATAGCAATTTAAAATATATTTTCACTCATTATGGTAAAAAAACGCAGGAAACAAAGTTAATAGAAGAACTTTCTGAACTAATAAGAGCTATAGCAAGAAACGATACCGAAAACTTTATTGAGGAATTGGCAGACGTACAAGTATTAATCGACCAATTTACATTATTATATCCTGATTTAGCAGTAAAAGTTGTAGAAATAAAACATAAAAAAGCAGCAAGACAGATAAAAAGAATAAAAGGTGATTTATGAAACACGAAGTTGTAATTGAATTTTTAGAACGACAAAAAAGTATTAACGAAATAGAATTTTCAAATTGCGTAGCAAAATTGGCTACAAGCAAGTTTACACGACCTGTTGACAAAGACCGTTTAGAAAACAGAGTAAAAGTAATACGCAAAAGAATACAGCAATTTAAAGCAGCAATAGACGATTTAAAGACACTTTAATCAATCTTTAATAGCATATTAAATATATTAAAGATTTTAATTTTTAAATAAACAATTATCTGTGTTTTCTTATAAAAGGTGGGACAAAAAATTTATGTCCTACCTTTTACAGATTTGTCCTACCTTTTATTTTTTATAAATATATAATTAAATCAATAATGACAATAATTTTAATGTTTTGTCCGACCTTAAAAAAAAGATGTCCTACCTTACTACCAAATCAAGTAAGTGCCTAAAACAAACAAATACCATGCTTTACAGATATATCAACAAAAAACGGACTTACTTTTTTTGATATTTTTACTTTACTAATTGATACTTTTTTAATACTTTTCTCAAACCTGTTTCAACTCTCAAACCCCTTGCCCCACATACACAATAAACTATTTTTATACTTTCTCAAACTACCAATCTCTCAACATAAAGGCAATAAGATAATAAGATACTTTGGCACTAGGATTTTTCAACTCACAACTCACAATTCACTATTCACGAAGTCCGTTGCATTCACCCTTGCCGAAACCCTGATTGTAATGGGTGTAATAGGTATCGTATCAGCACTAACATTACCTAACTTAAACAGTTCAACGGGTGATAAAGAGCGTGTTGCAAAGGTTAAGAAAATATATAGAGATTTGACAGATGCCTATGGTCGTGTAGAAGCTGTTTATGGCCCATATAGTGATTGGGGTATTAATCACGAGGTCGATAAAGTAAATTCTAATCGTTTTGGTGAACGCATGACAGAATTTATGAAAGTATCAAAAGACTGTAAAACAGATGATGCTAGTTGTTTTACTAGTGGAAAACAAAAAAAACTTGATGGTAGTGAAGGAGGTTTTGGGATAGATCCAGATAATTCCTTATATAAAATTATAACAGCTGATGGTATGTCAATTGCTTTTCTTTCATCTGGAGTTGGAGTAGCTATTATTACCGTAGATATTGATGGACCTAGTAAGGGTAGTTTTACTTACGGCAAAGACCTTTTTTTATTTGTGTTGAATGAAGCTTCAGATTTTGATATTTTACCAGGTCATTCACCATATTGTTCTAGAACTGGTAAATTTAGTTCTAAGTTGTCACATTTGGATGGTTGCTCTGCAGCCTGGATAATTCAATACGACAATGCGGATTATTTACAAATACAGTCTGTTAGCGGTTCGACTGCAACATGTAAAAATGGGAACACCATTACCGAATCTCATCCAAGATGTAAATAATTAAAGGCACTAAGGCGGTAGGCACTTGGATACTAAGTGTTTGGTTGAATAGTTGAAAGGTGGAACTGTTGAACAGTTCAGTACCCCTTCAACCCACCATCTATTCAACTGCCAACAACTCACTATTCACAGTGAACGTGCTTAGTGCCATAGTGCCTTAGCATCTTAATAACTTTTTATTGTTGTGCTTGAGCTAAAATTTTCGGAGCATTTTCGTTGATGTAATTTATCAATTCTTCCATCTTAGCTAAGTATTGTTCACGCATTTTAGCTTCTTTTGGAGCTTTAGACAAATTCAATCCCTCAACGAAATTAGCCTTTGTTTGAACAATATCAATAACTTGAGGTAATGTTTCAGCTGTCATTACTGATTTTAAATCATCAAGCATACCGATATTTTTCATTTCTAATCTCATTGCTCTGTCGTTTTGACCAATGTGGTTTAATAGTGTTAATGTATTACCTATACCACAAGTTTCTTGAGATTTTTCAAGGAATGCGTAGAAACCGTCATCTGTTCCTAAGTTATGTTCTCCGCCTTGTTCATCCCATTCTTTTGGTGTTGTAATATTTGCAAAATCCTTAGCTATTTCGTGCATGTGTCCGTTACTAGCTTCTGACATCATTGTTACTGCAGTATCAAATTTTGCAAGTTCATAACAGCCCTTAACCATATAGCCTTCATATATTTGAGCCATTTGCTTTTTAGCAGGGTCATCTGATTTTGTTAATCTCACAAATTCTTTCAACAATTCTTGCGGATTGTTCAAAATGTGGTATCTGTCAAATGATTGAGCAAATTTATTATAACTTTCATCTGTGTTTTTGCCTTTTACTGCATCAGACAGATAGTTATTCAACGCTCCGGCTACAGCGTGTCTGTGTTGTGGCTCAATATTTGCTTCGATAAATGTCTTTTTACCCTCTGCAATATCAGCTAATTGATTTTTCATAGCTGTTGCGATTTCTTCATCTGTCAAGCCTTGTTTATCAATTTTGCCATCTTTCATTTGTTTTAATGTATTTACAATTTCAACACCTTGTTTTAGTGTGTCAGAGAAGTTCTTAGCCAACTGAGTTGTTTCTTCCTTATTTGTTAATGAACATTCAGGATAAGCCGCTCTCACACCGTGTTGAGCTAACATTTTATTTTTAATTTGATTAACTTCTTTTGTTGCATTCAAATTATTCCAATCACGTTGTAGAACAAAGAACGCTTCTTCAAAAGAATCACCTTTTTCTGTCAATTTAATGTTGTCTTGTAATGAATCCATAAACATCAAGTTATTTAAAGCATCTGTAGCAGCCGGTTCTAAACCTTTTATTTGTCTTGCGGCATCAAACGGTGTAACCATTTTGACACCTAATTGTTTATCGTCAGAACCCTCAACCAGTGCTTTGATTTCATCTTCTTTCATTGCTTTTATTTCTTTAAATTTAGCCATAAATTCTTTATTATCTTTAGGGTCAAATTTGTTATCAATAAAGCGTTTCATTACTTGGAAGTTTTTATCTTCAAGCTTATCAATATCTTTTGCCGTAACATCAAGTTGAGTTGCTGTTTTTATTGCATCAAGAGCATTTTCTCTTGAGAAAGACAATTGTTCTGCAATGTTATTCAAGTACTTTTGAGTTCTTTTATTTGCTTTACTCAAATCTGCTTCAGAATTAATATTATCAAGGTCTTTCATTACTTGAGCTTCAATTGAATTTTTAGTTTCGCCTGCATTTTCTGCTCTTGTCATAACTTTGTCTAAAAATTCCGCAGGAACAGTTTTTGCAGCTTGCATAACCTGAGCTACTTTGCTCATATTAACCATTGGACCGACAAATGCGTTTTGTACAAGACTTGTTGATGTCTTTGAAGTATCATTTTCAACAGTTGGTAATATAGCGTCATAAAACATTTTGAACTTATTGCCGCCAATTGAGCCTGCTTCATATTTAAAGTCTTCAACAAGCGTACCGTTTTGCCAAGCAGAATTTGTGATATAACCGTCTTTACCGCCACGTCCGCATTGGTAATCTGTTCTTAAAAGTCCGCGTGAATCAAGCCAAGTTTTCTTGTGTTCACAAGCACCCCAGGTGTTATCATGCATAATAGCATCTTTAACTTCAACCTTACCGGTTTTAGGGTTTTTAACAAGAACAGGAGCTACATCTGCAATGTATTGTGCGTGTCCGCCGTGGTCGTTGTGATATACAGATGTTCCGCTTATACCTGAGTGAGGTCCTTTTTTAATTTTTTCTGCGGCTTCTTCTACGCTCTTTTCCGCATAGAATGGCTTACCTGTCATTTGTTCTAATATTCTGATTTCTTGAGGTGTAAATAAACCTGATGAGCCTTCTGAAACCCAGAAACTACCGATTTCTTTACCAACTTCTTTTGCTAGCTCATTAAGCGGTTGTTCTAGTTCTTTTTGTTTTTCAGCTTTTTCTTTTGAAACTTCGGCTTGCATTTTGTTTAAGTTTTTAGCAACCTTGTCCAAAGCTTCTTTTTCAGCGTTAGTCATTTCGTAAAGGTTAGGCATATCAAGCTTTTCACCTTTAACTTCCGCTTTTTCTACAACAGCTGCGTATTTTGCAATTTTGTTGTATTTGTCTTGCATACTTCTTAAAATGTTTTCAGGTACAACTTTACCTTCGTTTTCGTATTTTTTCATAACGTCAGCTTTGGTTGCATCCGATTTTAAGCCGTATTTTTTAATTTCTTTTTCAAGATTTTCAGGAATATCAAGTTTTTTATCTTGAGCTGTTCTGTATGCACCTGCTGCTTCAAAGAGAGGTTTGTAAAGCTTTTTCATTTTGTTTTCAGGTGATTTTGGAATGAATTCTTTATTCATGTATTCAGTTGTTTCTGTTGAAAGTTCGTACATATTAAAGATATTTTCCATTCTCGCATCAATATCTTCTTGTTTTGCATTTGGATTTTCTAATTTTATAAAATTAGTCATTTTTTGTTTTTTCATTGATTGTTCTTCATAATCAAAGAAATGCAAATCGTCTGATTGAGTACCTTTTACTTCACCCATTTTTAGGAAACGATTAACAATTTTATTCATTTCTTCTTCGTTTTTATCTGGCATTAAGGCACTTAGTTCTTTATTTAACGCTGCATTTGCCTTTACAACTGTTTGAGCGTTAAATCTTTCATTTTGTTTCTGTTCAACGGCTTCTTTTTCACGTTTTTCAATACCTTTCTTAGCAGATGAAAGAAATTCGTCTGCTTTATTTAAAGCTCTTAAGTGATATTGGTGAGGTACTAATTTAGGGTCATCCAATTCTCTCATGTAATGAGCATCGTGGAATGTATCAAAAAATTGTCTGTCAAAAGCTGAAAATTTTGTTGCTTGAACATCACCTTTACCTGAATTTCCGGCAATGTTCATCCATTGTAGGGCTGATGCGTCAAGTATTCTGTATCCTTTATCATCTGCGTAATCAAAGTCAACTTCGGTTTTAGGTACTGAAACTTTTGTATTTGTCCCCAATTTTGTAGGGTCATATACTTTCATTTCAGGTTTATTATTTAATTCTTCCATAATCATGGTTACGTATTTGTCTTTATATTCGTAAGCCATAACTTTTCTGGATGTTGAAATAGCAGCACACATACCATGATGGCGTTGGTCTGTTGTTTTGATTGTAGGTTTGTCTGAGTCAGCTGTTTTTACAACCAAATCGTTTAATAATTCGCCTAAGACTTGCGGCTTTTTATTTTTTAATTGAGGATTGATTTTATAATCATCACTCATAAGTTTGTTTAATTTTTCTAAGCAGGATTTCTTTTCTTTTGTTGTTATTTCTGATGAAATTACAAAATAATCAAGATTTTTTGCAATATTTTTTACTGCGTCAATTGAAGAATTGTTAATTGCTTGTGGCAATCCTGCCGTTTTAAGAAGATTGTTGCGCAGCCCCATAAGTGCCTTTTCATCTTCCGACATTTCTTTTTTATCGATGAATGTTGCTTTAAATTGTTCTTGCAGCTGAGCCTTGTTTGGAGAATTTGTATTAGCTAATGCTTTTTCTGTTGCACTTTGAAGCTTGCCTTTCCAATCGTTGTTTGTTTTTTTATCATCAATGCTGAAACTTGTGCCGTATCTCAAACCTTGAGCTACGTTCATTAAAAATTTGATATTTTCTTCGGATGAATCTTCCGCTAATTTATCAATTGCTGTTGTAATGTTACGTTGATTATTAAGAGTAAGAGCATCGCCTTGTTTTTTTAATTGTTCAACTGTATTTTTGTCTTCACGTCTGCCTAAAAATGAAATATTGTGCATATAATCCCCACACTTGTGTACATTATGGTTCAATTATACTACGATAATCGTATTTTGTTAAGCAATTATAGCCTTAAAATGCATTATTTTAATATAAATTTACACATTTTGCAACAAAAAAGGACACCTTTATAAGGTGTCCTTTTTTTATTGCCTTTGTAATGTAATTATTCGATTACAATTGCGCCAACTGGGCATGCTTCTGCTGCTTCTTTTACGCTGTCAGCATTTGCTTCTACGTTAGCAGCATTAGCTTCTGCTTTGTCTGATACTGTAAATACTGCTTCGCAAATTGATTCGCAAGCACCGCATGCAATGCAGCTGTCTTCTACTGTTACTTTCATTGTGTTCTCCTTTTTTACTGATTTTTGTAATTAACTTACAAATTTATTATATGACAAAAATTTAAAAAATCCATTCTTTTATGAACTTAGCCACAGAGTCGAATCCTTCAAGCATTCCTAGGTCTTTCGGTTGTAGTTGTTTGCTGTAAATTAGGATTGGAACGTACTCTCTTGTATGGTCTGTTCCGGGTACTGTCGGGTCGCATCCGTGGTCGGCTGTGATTACTAGATAATCTTCATCGCCCATAGCTTCGATGAATTTTGGAATGTATGTATCAATTTCTTCAATTGCTTTACCATACCCTTTTGCATCGTTTCTATGACCGTATAGCATATCTGTATCTACAAGGTTTGTAAATATGAATGATTTATCTGCATTTGGAACTGCTTTGTATTCAATTGATTTCAAATCTAATGTTCCGTTAATTGCTTTTAATGTTAATTCAAGCCCTTCAGTATTAGAACCTGTGTGAATAGCGTGAGTTACACCTTGTTTACAGAAAATGTCTTCAATTTTACCAATAGCAATTACTGTACCGTTATTGTTTGCCACATCTGTCAAAATTGTATCTTGGTCTGGTGCAAGAACGTAATCACGTCTGTCCTTTCCTATACGAGTAGGAACTCCGTCAACTAGGTGGTATGGTCTTGCAATTACACGAGAAACTGTAACTCCGATGTCATCAAACATTTTTCTTGCAATTTGACACCATTCATATAATGTTGACAATGGAATTAAATCTGTATCTACTGCGATTTGGAATACGCTGTCTGCACTTGTGTAGACAATCGGATATTTAGTTTTTTGATGTTCGTCATTGTAGTCAACAATTACTTTTGTTCCGCTTGCTGCACAGTTTGCCAATACTCCACCGCAGTTTGTACGTTTTACAAATTCGTCAATTATATCTTGTGGAAATCCTGTTAAAGTAAATGTTTTAAAAGCTTCTTTTAAAACAATACCAGCCATTTCCCAGTGGCCTGTTGTTGTATCTTTACCGTTTGATTTCTCTTTCATAGTACCGTATTGACCGATAGGATTTGCCTCAGGTTCTATTCCTTGAAATTCTTGAATATTACCTAAACCTAATTTTGATAAGTTTGGTGCATTTAATCCATTATTAAATTTGCAAACATTTTTCAATGTATTACATTCCGGAATGTCGTTAAAATCTCTGCAATCCGGCATTGCACCAATACCCATTGAGTCAATAACTACAACAATTGCTCTTTTCATTTTATCTGCCTTTCTTTTTAAAATAAAACTCCTATTTGAAATATACCATGAAAATAATTTTGTGGTAACATTTTATAGTAAAGAATTTTAAGAGGTAAAAATAATGCAGGCACGCAGAGCATCACGAGAATTGGCACTTATACTTTTTTCTCAATTTGATAAAGTTATATCAAAGTATTCAACAGACGATTTTAACGAAATATTATTGAAATCAGTTAGAATTTTGACAAACAATGCATCTAATGATTTAAAACTCACAATTGGCCCATTGATAGATATGAAACAATATCTTGATGAGTATGAAAATGACCACGAAACTAATCTTTCACGTCCAATCGGAGTTTCTAATGTTCCTGTGCCTTTGCCTATGACTTCTGATTTAAAGCAAAAAATTGATGAATTGTTAGAAATTTCTGAAAAAGCGCTTATGGCACTTGAAATTGCAGAGTTTACAACTCTTGAAAACACAACTGATGTTCAAGCTTATACAATGAAAATTGCTAATGAATATAAAAACCATCACGATGAAGTGGACAAGCAAATCAAAGAATTTTCTATCGGCTGGGATTTTGAACGACTTGTTAAAGTTGATAAAGACATTATGAGAATTGCAATTACCGAACTTATGTATGTTGAAGAAGTTCCTCATAAAGTTGTTGTTGATGAGGCTGTCGAATTGGCTAAAAAGTATTCAACTGAGGATAGTTCATCATTTATTAATGGTGTTCTTGCAAAAGTTATTTATGAAAACGGGATTAAATAATGTTTAATTTTTTCTCAAATACATTCGAGAATTTAAAAAATGCTGTTTCAAAAACCGCACAATCGCTTGTCGGAAATGTAGTTGATTCTGTTGAGCAGGAAGAGGAATTTTCCGATTTTGTTCTTGAAGATATGGAAGATTTGCTTATATCTGCTGATTTAGGTGTAGGTTATGCTTCTGAACTTGTTGATAATTTGCGTAACCAATCAAAAATAAAACCATCTGAAGTTAAATCATATTTGAAAAATTCTTTTATTGAAACACTTAAACTTGCTGGTGATACAAAATTAAAAATATCAGACGGACTTAACATTTATTTCGTAACAGGTGTTAATGGTGTTGGTAAAACAACATTAATTGGTAAACTTGCGTATCAGTTTAAACAATCTGGTAAAAAAGTTCTTGTCGCAGCTGCTGATACATTTAGGGCTGCGGCCGAAGAACAGTTAGATATTTGGTCAAAAAGAGCAGGGGCTGATATAGTAAGAAAAGATAAGGGAGATCCTGCTGCGGTTGTTTATGAAGCTATTGAAAAAGCAAAAAATGAAAATTATGATATTTTGCTCGTTGATACTGCCGGTCGTTTACAAAACAAATTTAATCTAATGGAAGAATTATCAAAAATAAAAGCTGTAATTGATAAAAAAGCACCTGAGGCTTTAAGAGAATGTATTTTAGTCCTTGATGCAAATACTGGTCAAAACGGTTTACAGCAGGCAAAAGTCTTTACTGAAGCCGTTAAATTAACTTCCGTTGCAATCACAAAATTAGATGGTTCTGCAAAAGGTGCTATTGTTCTTGCTATTGCAAAAGAGTTTAAACTTCCTGTAAAATTAATCGGTGTCGGAGAAAAGATGGAAGACTTAAAAGAGTTTGTTCCGGAAGATTTTATTAATGCGTTGTTCTCATGAAAATTTTAAAAGAAACTATTTCAAAATTAGGTAATAAAATTGAACTTTTGGGTTGTGATGAACATAAACCGGTTTTAATTATCGGTGTCTTTCACGGTGATGAACCACAGGGCGACTTTTTGATTAATGAATATATAAAGATTAATCAAAATTCTGAAATGCTTTTTATTCCCTGTCTAAATCCTGATGGAAAGAAATTAAATCAGCGTCAAAATTCAAACGGAGTTGATTTAAACAGAAATTTTCCTACAAAAAATTGGGAAAGAGTTGCGGATAAAACTTTTTACGGTGGTGAAAAACCAAATAGTGAAATTGAAACACAATTTATGGTTGAAATAATTGAAGAGTATAAACCTAAATTAATTCTTTCTTTGCATGCACCATTTTGTACAGTAAATTTTGACGGTGATGCATTGCAATATGCTGAAAGAATATCCGAAATTATTAATTATCCTGTACAAGAAGATATTGGTTATCCGACTCCGGGAAGTTTTGGAACTTATTGCGGTGTAGAAAGGAATATTCCAACTATTACTTTAGAGCTTGATGAAAACATTGATGTTAAAAGATTGGTTAAACCTGTTCATAAAATATTTGACTATATAAATTCCGTGATATAATTTTTTTATAAAATAAGGAGAAATAAAAATGGCACAAGAACCAAAATTAATTGCAACAGTTCCAAGAAGTGCAACTGAGCAAATGCAAATTTCAATTAACGAATACAAAGGCAAATCTTATTTGGATTTGAGAATTCACTATACAACAGATGACGGTCAAACTTGGTTACCAACTAAAAAAGGCGTAACTTGTTCACCTGAAAACTTAGAAATTTTACGTGATGCTATTGATGAAGCAATAAAAGAATTTACAACTGAGGCTGAAGAATAGTGTCTAAATATACCTCAGTTCTTGTAAATATAAAGGGCTTAGGTGTTAAAACATTTAGTTATTTAATTCCTGACGATATTAAGGATAAAATTCAAATTGGTCAAGCCGTTAGTGTTCCTTTTGGTCGTCAGGGATTTATTAATGCGTTTATTGTTGGTTTTTCAGATTATCTGCCGCCTGAAATTAAGGCAAAAAAGATAGGTAAAATTCTTGATGAAAAACCCTTGTTTTCTTTGGAATATTTAAAACTTCTCGAATGGGTAGCAAACTATTATTGCTGCGATTTTATTACTGTTTTAAATATGGCAGTTCCTATAAAATTAATTGATAAAAACGCAAAAACAGAAGCTTTAGTTGAATTTATAAAAAAAGAGGGAGCGACAAAACGACAGTTACAGGTTTTAGAATTACTTGAAAAATTTAAAAAAGTTAAATTGACAGAGTTTGAAAATGTTGCAAAAACTACACGTGGAACAATTAAAAAACTCGCTGATTTAGGTTGTTTGCGTATTGTGGAAGATGAACTTTACAGAAACCCTCTTGAAATATTTTCTGATGTAAAAAAAGAGAAACTTTATGAATTAAATAAAGAACAGCAGGATGTATATGATAAAATTTCAAAATCTAATTCAAAATTTCCGTTTTTAATTCACGGTGTAACAGCATCAGGTAAAACAGAAGTATATTTTAAATTAATACAAGACACTATTAGTGCGGGTAAAAATGTATTGTTTTTAGCTCCTGAAATAGCGCTTGCATCTCAGCTTACAAAACGCCTTGCAAGAAAATTCGGAACAACAGATATAGCAATTTGGCATAGCTCTATTTCAGAAGGTGAAAGATATGATGTTTGGCAAAAATTGAACAGAGATGAGATAAAAATTCTTGCAGGAGCACGCTCTGCCGTTTTTGCTCCCCTAAAAAATATTGGTTTAATTATTATTGATGAAGAACATGAAAGTGCCTACAAACAAACATCCCCTGCACCCAGATATGATGCAAGACTTGTTGCTGAAAAATTAGCAGAATTTCATAATGCAAAATTAGTTTTGGGTTCTGCAACTCCTGATATAACTTCTTATTATCACGCTATAGGTAATAAGAACCTTTATGAACTTAAACACAGATACAATAACGCACCGCTTGCCAAGACGCACGTTATTAACATGCAGACTCACATGCAATCTGCATACAGAGGGGTTATTTCCAAACCTTTGCAAACTGAAATAAAAGAGACTCTTGACAAAGGACAACAAGTAATTATTTTGATAAATAGACGGGGGTTTTCAACATACACACAATGTCAGGCATGCGGTAAGGTTATAGAATGCCCTAATTGTGCAATACCAATGATTTGGCACTCTGCGGATAGCAGATTAAGATGTCATTACTGCAATCAAACAATGTCATTCCCTGATGAATGTCCTGAATGTGGTTCTGATGCTTTGCATAATTCAGGTACAGGTACGCAAAAAATTGAAATGTACTTAAAAGAATTGTTTAAAGAGGCTAATATTGTAAGAATTGATAGTGATTCGCTAAAACGTAAAAACGAACATATAAAAATATTAAACAGGTTTCAAAAAGGTGAAATTGATATACTTGTTGGTACTCAAATGATAGCAAAAGGACTTGATAATCCAAACGTTACGCTTGTTGGTGTTATAAGTGCTGATGCAAGTTTTAATCTTCCGGATTTCAGGGCATCAGAAAGAGGCTTCCAGCTTCTTACACAAGTTGCAGGACGTGTAGGCAGAGGTGAATATACAGGAAAAGTTTTATTTCAAACATATAATCCTGATTTTTATGCACTTCAAACGGCAAGAGAACAGAATTACAGACAGTTTTATGATACTGAAATTGTTGCAAGAGAAGAATTTGAATATCCGCCTTTTTCAAAAATCATAAGATTTATATTGAGCTGCGAAAATAATTTTAGAGCCGAAAAAGCTTCTCAAGAAATTGCTTTAAGACTTAACACAATGGTCGATAAGTTTGGAATATCGGAAAAATTGGAAGTTT
>Ga0256405_10009940_pt1 | contig 12787 bp, 10 predicted proteins | sample RumenRJG_02DNA_FD_189096 | JGI IMG/M metagenome (GOLD analysis project Ga0256405, IMG submission 189096) | Bovine rumen microbial communities from Lethbridge, Alberta, Canada - RJG_02 | ecosystem: Host-associated > Mammals > Digestive system > Stomach > Rumen | place: Canada: Alberta...
CCCGCCTGCGCGGACGCGGACTCGATGGAGACGACCTTGGAAATCTCCTCCGCGCCCTTCACGTCCAGGAGATCGCGCACGGCCGTCTTCTCCGCCTCGACCACCTTCTCGTCCACCGTCGGCAGCACGTCGTCGCCCGGCGTGAACGACGCGCCCTCGCCGCCCGCGGCGGCCGTGCGCGCCGGCTTCTCCTCCTCCGGCAGCGCGACCGGCAGCTCCGCGACGGCGACCGGCGCGAGCGTCGGCGCGGTGAACATCGGCAGCTCCACGTCGGGCGCGATCGGCCCCGTGTCGGGCGCGGGCGCCGCGACGGCGCGCGGCGCGGAAAAGCCGCTCGCCTCGGCGATTGGCGTCGAAAAGGCGCTCGTCACGCCTTCGACGTGGATCTTCTCGGAGAGGAACGGTGCGATCTCGATCTCCGGCTTCGGGATCTCGGACACGTCCGGCTCGACGGGCGCGGGTGCCTGCACGTCGGCGGGATCGAGGTCGGCGAGCGCGAGCGCGCCCGGCACGATCTCGTCCACCTCGGCGACCGGCGATTCGCGCATGGCCTCGACGTCGGTCACGACGGACAGCGCGACCGGTTCGGGCGCCTCCACCGCATCCGTGACCGTCATCGGCCCGCGCGACCGCTGCGTCGCCACGCCCGACGTGACGTGCGCCATGATCTGCGGGCGCATGTAGATCATCAGCCCCACGTGCAGCGCGATCGAGAAGATCAGCGCGCCCCACACGACATCCTGGCGACGTTCCTTTGTCATGGCGCCGCCTCCTCGGGATGCGCGTCCAAAATCTTCTTCGCCTCGGCGAGCGCCGCGCGGTCGTCGAAGAGCGACGAGACGATCGTCGCGTAGGCGACCGCGCCGCGGTAGTCGGTCATCGCCTCGCAGTTCTTCGCGAGCCACACGTACGCCTCGGCGCGGCGCGCGTTGTCGCGGGCGCTGAGCTGCACCGCCTCCTTGAGATACCTGTCGGCCTCGCCGTGCTCGTCCGCCTTGGAGAGGAGCTTGCCGAGCGACAGGACGACGGCCGCCGAATCCTCGGTGCGGACCTTCTCGTCCATCGCCCGGCGGTAGGAGTCGATCGCGGCCGAATATTCGCCCGCCGCCTCCTCCGCCTGGCCCAGCAGCGAATAGCCCGCCTGCCGCCATTCCGGCGAATCGCCGACCGCCGCGAGCGCGCGGGCGCACATCTTCGCCTCGTCAGTCGCGTCCGCGCCCGCCGGGCAGGTCAGGAGGAACTGGCCGACGCTGCGCATCTTCGCCGCGCTCATCCGCTCGCACGCGCCCTCGCGCACGAGCTGCGCGTACGCCGCCTTCGCCTCCTTCGTCCGGCCCGCCTTGAAATCGAAGTCCGCGCGCATCAGCCGCGCCTCGCGCGCCTCGTCGAGCGACAGCCCCAGCTGCAGCGCCTCGTCGAGAAAGCCGTCCGCCTCGGCGTCGTGGCCCAGCCGGCTCGCCGCCACGCCCCGCCAGTAGAGCGACTCCGCCCTGCGCTTCTGGCCCTTGCCCGTCGCGAGCGCCTCCGCCAGGAGCAGCTCCGCCGACGACCACTTGTGCGCCCGAAGCTCGATCATCGCCCCGCGGAAGAGCGATTCCGCGGCCTCCTCGGTCTTCGGGAAATCGACCGCGACACGCGCATACTCCGCGCGCGCCTCGTCGGTCTGGCCGCCCTTCTCCAGCGCCCACGCCAGGCGCAGCCGGTCGGCGGCGCTCTTCGAGAGCGCGGCGCTGCGACGCGCGGCCTCGATCGTCCGGGCGGCGTCGTCCGTCTTCTCCGCGTCGCTGAACTCCATGCGCGCGAGCGGCAGCTCGACGGCCGTGCGGTACCGGCCGTGCGGGAAGCGCTCGAGGTACGCCTGGAAGAGCGGCTTCGCCTTCGCGATGTCGCCCGTCGCGTAGTGGGCCGCCGCCAGGAGGTAGGCGGCATCATCCGTCTCGCCCGCGCCGCAGAGCGTGATCGCCTCCGCGTACCGGCCCGTCATGTAGGCGCTCCACGCCGCCATCGAGCGGGCGGACGCGAGGCGCGCGTCGTCCGGATAGACCTTGATGTACCGCTTGAAGAGCGAACTCGCCTCGCCGTAGCGCTTCTCGGCGTAGCTGCGGTTGGCGGCCAGATACAGCGCGTCGCGCCCGAGCGCGACGTCGCTGCCGTAGTGGATCTCCATCAGCTCCGCGATCGCCGTGCGGCGCGCGGCCGGCTCGGCGCTGTCGATCGTGAGCGACGCATGGCGGAACTTCGCGTAGACGGCGTAGGGCCCCTTCGGGTCGAGCGCGAGGCAGCGCGAGAGCGCCGCGGCATCGTTCGCCTCCGTGCCGTAGTGGTAGAGCGCGGCGACGCGGATCTCCTTCGCCACGCCGTCGCGGTCGAGGAGCTTGAGCTCGTCCGTGCGCGCCGTCCCCTCGCTCGCGAGCGCCTTCTGCAGCCGCGCGCGGTCGGCGTGGCGCGAGAGCGGGAATTTCGCCAGCAGCTCGGCGTAGCGGCCGCGCGCGGCCGCCTTGTCGCCGAGCGCGCGGTCGCACTCCGCGAGGCGGTAGAGCAGCTCGTCTTCGGCAATGCCCTCCGCGCCGCGCACGGCGAGATATTCCGCCTTCGCGTCGGCGTACTGGCCGCGATCGAACTGGCGGTCCGCCATCGCCATCCGGTCGGCGGGCAGCACCGTGAGCGCGGCGAGGACGAGCGACGGCAGGATCATTTCGTCTCCTCGTTGGCGGTCGCGAGCGAGAAGTTCCAGACGCCCGCGCCGCGGCAGACGTCGATGACCTTCACGAGCGCGTCGTAGCTCGTCTCGCGGTCGGCGCGGACGATGACGGCCTGGCCGGGATAGAACTTCGCGATCTTCTTCAGGCGGTTGCCGAGGTCCTCGAGCGTCAGCTCGGCCCCGTTGACGCGCACCGTGCCGTCCTTCGCGATGTTGGCGATGATCTCGCCCGGCAGCCGGTCGGGATCCTCGCCCGTCGTGGCGTTGGGCAGCTGGATCGAAATCTCCGACTCCCACTGCGAGTAGACGCTCGCGGTGACGAAGAAGCACAGCAGCAGGAAGATGACGTCGAGCATCGACGTCAGCGCCACCGTCGGCGCCTTAGGCTTGCGCTTGGGCGTAAAGTTCATCGACTTTCTCCTCCAGTGCGGCGATGAGGCGCGACGCGCGGCGGCGGAACAGCGCGTGCATCGCCATCGACGGAATCGCCACGACGAGACCGAAGATGGTCGTCACGATGGCCTGCGAGACGCCCTGCGCGAGCACGACCGGCTTGGCGCCCGCCGAGACGTCGGCCGCGATGCCGCCGAACGCCTGGAACATGCCGAGCACGGTGCCCAGCAGCCCCACCATCGGCGCGATCGCCGCGATGTCCGCGAGCCAGTCCACCGCCATGTACGCGCGCTCCGCGATCCGCGCGCCCGTCGCGGCGGGATCGTACGACTTCTGGATGCGCGCGAGCGCGTCCTTGATGAAGCCGCCCTTGCGCTGCGCGATCCACAGGTAGAGCATGACGGTGAGCGACATGACCGAGAGGAACGCGAGGACCCACATCAGCGGGCCGCCGTAGTTCCAGGCCTTTTCGAACGTGATGACTTGTTCGGGTGTGATGATGCTGTTCATGTGTTGTCTCCTTAAAATCAGTGGCGGAACGAGCGCTGTCCCGTGAAGACCATCGCGACGCCCGCGTCGTTGCAGCAGTCGATGACGTCCCAGTCGCGGATCGCGCCGCCGGGCTGGACGATGGACGTGATGCCCTCGCGGATGCCGACCTCCGCGCCGTCGCGGAACGGGAAGAACGCGTCCGACACCATCGCGCAGCCGGGCAGCCCGCCCTTTTCGGCCTTTGTCTGCTCCATGATCTCCGCCTGCTTCTTCGCGCCGTCCTCCTCGCCGAACTTGAGGCGCAGGTCGTTGTAGGGCAGCCGGTACTTCTCCCAGCTGATCCAGTCCGCGTGCTTCGTGTACGCCTTGTCGCGCGCGATCTCGGCGACGCCCACGCGGTCCTGCTCGCCTGTGCCGATGCCGACCGTCGCGCCGTCCTTCACGTAGAGGACCGAGTTGGACGTGACGCCCGCCTCGACGAGCCAGCCGAAGACGAGGTCTTCATATTCCTTCGCGGTGGGCAGGCGCTTGATCGTGTGCTCCTCGAAGCGGACCTCGCCCGTCTCCTTGTTCGTGATCTTGCGGTTGCAGTACGCGGGCAGGAAGTCCTCCGGCCGGCGCGCGTTCGCGCAGAACGAGGTCTGCGCCACGATGCCGCCGTCGATGAGCGACTTGAAGTCGACGACGTGCTTCGCCACGAAATCGGTGAGCCGCGCCATGTTGCGGATGCGGAAGACGCGCAGGTTCTTCTTCGTCGCGAAGAGGTCCATCACGCCGGGCGCGAAATCGGGCGCCACAACGACCTCGGCGTAGTTCTCGATGATGAGCTTCGCCGTCTCCAGGTCGCAGTCGCGGTTGAGCGCGATCGCGCCGCCGAACGCCGCGAGCCGGTCCGCCTTGTTCGCGCGGAAGTACGCCTCGGCGAGCGTCGAGCCCGTCGCCACGCCGCACGGGTTGTTGTGCTTGACGATGACGGCCGTGGGCTTCTCCATCAAGTAGCGGAGGATGTTCAGCGCATTGTCCGTGTCGGTCACGTTCGTCTTGCCGGGATGCTTGCCCGACTGGAGGAGCTCCGGCACCGAGGCGAGGTACTGGCCCGCCTGGAGCATCTCGACGTCGCCCAGCACGAGGTTGCCGTTCACGAGGCGGTAGAGCGCGGCCTCCTGGCCGGGATTCTCGCCGTAGCGCAGGCCCTTCTCCTCGCCCGCGATGTTCCACGTCACCTTCTCGTAGCGGAGCGTCTGGCGGTTCGCGCCGTCGATGAACGAAATCTCCATCTGCGGCGCGAAGTGATCGGCTTCGATGGTCTTGTAGGCTTCTTTCAGGTCTTTCATGGTTGTGCGTTCCGTCGTTTACTTGCTGAATGTCGTGCGGAAATAGTCGATGGTCTTGGCGAGCCCCTCGTCGAGCGGCACCTGCGGCTCCCAGCCGAGCAGCTCCTTCGCGAGCGTGATGTCGGGCTTGCGCCGCTTCGGGTCGTCGCCGGGCAGCGGCGCGTAGACGATGCGCGAGGTCGAGTCCGGCAGCAGCGCGAGCGTCTTTTCGGCGAGCTCCCTGATCGTGTATTCGCCGGGGTTGCCGGTGTTGACGACGGGCGTGCCGAGGCCGTGCCGTTCGCAGAACGCGTCCAGCTCCGCCTTCGGCTTCGCCATCAGCCGCACCATCGCCTCGATGAGGTCGTCGCAGTACTGGAACGAGCGCGTCTGGCTGCCGTCGCCGTAGATCGTGATCGGCGCGTTCGCGAGCGCCTGCATCGCGAAGTTGGAGATGACGCGCCCGTCCTGCGGGTGCATGTTCGGCCCGTACGTGTTGAAGATGCGCACGAGCCGCACGTCGACGCCGTACGCGCGCCGGTAGTCGGCCGCCAGCGTCTCGGCGACGCGCTTGCCCTCGTCGTAGCAGCTCCGGATGCCGATCGTGTTGACGTTGCCCCAGTAGCTCTCCACCTGCGGATGCACGAGCGGGTCGCCGTAGATTTCGCTCGTCGAGGTGTGCAGCAGCCGCGCGCCCGTGTCGCGCGCGAGGTCGAGCATGTTGATCATGCCGAGCACCGACGTCTTGACCGTTTCGACCGGGTTCTTCTGGTAGTGGATCGGCGAGGCCGGGCACGCGAGGTTGTAGATCTCGTCGAACTGGCCGCGGTACGGCTGCGTGACGTCGTGCAGCACGAACGTGAACGCGGGGTTGGCCGTCAGCGCGCCGATGTTGCGCTTCGAGCCCGTGAAGAGGTTGTCGAGGCACGTCACTTCCGCGCCTTCCGCGAGCAGCCGCCGGCAGAGGTGCGAGCCGAGGAAGCCCGCGCCGCCCGTCACCAGGATCTTCTTGGGGAGCCGCACCGACATGTCACGCGCCCTCGTGGATGCGGTCGTTCGCCGCCGCGACCTTGCGCCGCAGCTCCTCCTTGTGGGCGCGGAACTTCTCGCGCAGCGCCGCGTCCGCCGTGCCCAGGATCTGGACGGCGAGGAGCGCCGCGTTCGTCGGGCCGGCCGAGCCGACCGCGACCGTCGCCACCGGCACGCCGCTCGGCATCTGCACCGTCGCGTAGAGCGCGTCGAGGCCGTTCAGCGCGCCGCCCGCGACGGGAATGCCGATGACGGGGAGCACCGTTCCGGCGGCGAGCACGCCGCCCAGGTGAGCCGCGCCGCCGGCCGCCGCGATGATGACCTTCAGTCCGCGCGCCTCGGCGCTCTTCGCGTAGTCGAGCGCCACGTCGGGCGTGCGGTGCGCGGAAATGACGCGCGTTTCATAGGCGACGCCGAACGACGCCAGCGTCTCCGCCGCCTTCTTGACGAGCGGCCAATCGCTGTCACTGCCCATCACGATGCCGACTGTTGCCTCAGCCATGTCAGGTATCCTTTCGAATTTGAGCGCATATTATATCATATTTGCGGCCGTCTGCGGCGACGCGGCAGGAGAGAATAGAATTCCAGGCCTCTCGGCGTCTCGAAATCTAGAAGCCGAGAGGCCGAGAAGCCGAGGGCTCCCGCCGCCGCGCGACGCGTGCGAAAAAAAGCGTAAAATACCCCCTTGCGCGGCGGAGCGGATTTATGATATACTATGCGCCGTTTCCACGAATGGGGAAGTAGCTCAGTTGGTAGAGCATCACGTTCGCAACGTGGGGGTCGAGAGTTCGAATCTCTTCTTCTCCACCAAACGCGGAAAAAGCGGAAAGCGGCCTCGGGATTCAACCCTCAGCCGCCTTTTTTGTTTCTCCGATTCCGGCCGCCTCTTACTCCACCACCAGCACCGAGACGCTGCACGCCGGAAGCGTCAGCGCGCCGTTCAGATCAAACGACGTCGTGACGGGCGTGACCGCCGCCGCGTCGGACCGGTTCATGTCCTCCTTCGCGCCCGCGAGCGTCGTGAGCGTCGCGCGGCCGACGAGGTTGATCGCCACCGACCGCGGCGCTTCCGCCGCGTTCACGAACTTGACGATCGTCGCCGCGCCCTTGCGGCCCGCCACCGCGACGAACCGGTCCTCCGTCGAGAGCGTCGCGGGGATCGTGCGGTCGGGACGGTTGAGCGAGAAGAGCTGCTGCACGTAGTAGTTGGGCGTCACCCAGCTCGTCGTGCCGTCGAACCAGATGAGGTCCGGCGACCACTGGCAGTGGTGGACGTGCGCGAAGAGCGGCGCGTAGCTCGCCATCTTCACGATGTCGGAGTTGCGCTCGAAGCCCGCCATGCCGACGGCCTCGCACACCGCGCTCCAGTGCGTGTTCAGGTGGTGCTTGCCGACGCGGTGGTGGCAGGCGTACTCGCCCGCGTAGACCGCGAGGCCGCGCGTGCGGTCGTAGCCGTCGTAGCGGTGGAACGACGCGAGGAACCATTCCGGCGAGCGGTAGTAGTGCTCGTCGACGAGATCGGCCGACGCCGGGGTGAGGCGTTTCCATGCGTAGTCGAAGTCCTCGCCATCGGGTGCCGGGCCCGACGAGCCGACGATCGTGATCTCGGGATGGCGCGCGCGCACGATCTTCGCAATCGGCTCGCAGCGGTCGAAGAACACCTTGTTCCAGTTCTCGTTGCCGATGCCGACCATCTTGAGGTTGAACGGCGCAGGGTGGCCCATCTCGGCGCGCACGCGGCCCCACGTCGTGTCGACGCCGCCGTTGGCGAACTCGATCAGCTCCAGGATGACGTTCGCGAAATAGTCGACGTCCTCCACCGCCGCCAGGAGCGCCGGCTTCTGGAACTGGCAGGTGAGGCCCGACAGGCAGATCGGCAGCGGCTCCGCGCCGAGCTCCTCGCAGAGGCGGAAGTATTCGTAGAAGCCGACGTCGAACGTCTCCCAGTACGGCTTGTACCCTTCGTGGTGCGTCCAGCGGTTGAGGATGCATTCGCGGCGCGCGCGCGGGCCGACGGTCCGGCGCCAGTCGTACCAGTGCTGGAAGTCGCCCTCCTCGACGATGCAGCCGCCGGGGAAGCGCACGAACGCGGGCTGGAGGGCCGCGAGCTTGTCGACGAGATCCTTGCGCAGACCGGCGCGGACGAGGTTCGGGCCGACGGGCTTGAGCGTCACGTTGTCGAATTCCACGCAGCGCCGCCCTTTGACGAGAATGGAAAACGTCCAGCGGCCGTCTTTCGACTGCGTGTCGGGCGCAAGCTCCACCGCGCCGAACGGGAAGTCCGTCGTCGCGGCCGTGCCGTCGTGCGTGAAGTCGGCGGCGTACGTCTGCCACGGCGCGTCGGCGTAGTCGATGCCGTCCTTCGTCAGCGCGCGCCAGTTGAACGCGAGCCGGTACGGTTCGCCCGCCTTCAGCCACATCCCGTCGAGGCCGCGGTTGCGCACGCCCGCGCGGCCCGTGCCGAACGACTCGATGCGCAGGTGCTTGGCGGTGTTGGGATGGACGGGCGCGTTGTACTGGAAGGAGAGACGCGCCATGCCGCCATCGCGGTAGTCGGGCTCCCAGCCGTCCTCGGCGACGGTCCACTTCTCGTGGTCGGCCTGCCCCCAGTCGAAGCCGCCGTTCGCGAGCAGTTCGACGCTGAGTCCGCCGTCGGCGGCCCAGTTGATGTCTTCGAAAAAGATGCCCCACAGGCTCTTCGGGACGTCGTGGCCGTCCCGGACGTCGCCCAGCGTGACGGTGACGGTTTCAGCCGGGCGGGCGGCCGGTTCCGGCGCGGCGAATGACAGCGACGCGCAAGCGCCGACAGCAGCAAGGAGAGTCGATTTTTTCATGGCGGGCATTTTACCAAAATGCGCGCCGCCCGACAACCCCCCTTGTGGCGCAAAATGCGCGGCGCAACGGCGCGGCGATTACGCCGCGGCGATGCACTCGATCTCGACCTTGACGTCCTTCGGCAGACGCGCGACCTCGACGCAGCTGCGCGCCGGCTTGGTCGCGCCGAACATCTCGGCGTAGACCTGGTTGAGCGCGGCGAAATCGTTCATGTCCTTGATGAACACGGTCGTCTTCACGACGCGGGCGAGCGAGCTGCCGGCCTTCTCGAGGACATTCTTCAGGTTCGTGATCGCCTGGCGCGTCTGATCCTCGATCGTCGTCGCCTCGATGGCGTTGGTCGCGGGGTTGATCGGGATCTGGCCCGAGCAGAAGATGAAGCCGCCCGTCTTCAGGGCCTGGCTGTAGGGTCCGAGCGCGCGGGGCGCCGATTCCGTCGCAATCGTTTCGATCATGGCCGTTTCCTTCCTGAAAGGGATGGAGCCGAGGAGTGGATTCGAACCACCGTGTCCTTACGGATCCTGATTACAAATCAGGCGCAATCGACCGCTATGCGACCCCGGCTCGTGAGTAAGGAATAGTATATCATAAATTTTCCCGTCCCGTGCCGTGAATTTTCACGGGGCGGGCGCGCGCGCTCAGCACAGGCCGCCGTTGACGGCGATGACCTGGCGCGTCACGTACGCCGCGCCGTCCGAGAGCAGGTAGGCGACGAGCGAGGCGACCTCCTCCGGCCGACCGAAGCGCCGCATCGGAATCGCCTTCTTCACCTCGTCGACCGCCTCGGGGACGATGGAATCGATCATCTCCGTCTCGATCACGCCCGGCGCGACCGCGTTCACCGTGATGCCGCGCTTGGCGAGCTCCACCGCGAGCGCCTTCACCGCGCCGATGATCCCCGCCTTCGCCGCCGAATAGTTGACCTGTCCGCGGTTCCCGGCGAGGCCGCTTACCGACGAGAGCGCGACGATCCGGCCGCGCACGCGCCCCGTGATCATCGGCAGCACGCACGGCTTGAGGACGTTGTAAAAGCCCGTCAGGTCCGTGTCGATCACGCGATCCCACTCGTCGTCCTCCATCGCCGGAAACGCATTGTCGCGGTTGACGCCCGCGTTGAGCACGACGCCGTAGTACGGGCCGTGCGCGGCAATGTCCGCCTCCAGCGCCGCCTTCGCCGCCGCGCGGTCGGCGATGTCGAACTGCAGGTCGGTGCCGCCCGACTTGACCGAATGCGTGACGACCTGATACCCTTCGGCCGTCAGCGCTTCGGCAATCGCCCTGCCGATGCCACGCGACGAACCTGTGACCAAGACTCTCTTCATACGACTTCTCCCGTGAAATCATTTAGCGGACGTATTATATCACATTCCGCCGTGTTCAGACGACAGTTCGCGCGGGATCGTCCACCAACCTGATTGCACTACAGCCCTTCCACGACAGGCAGCGGCTGTGTCGCATTGAGCAATTGATTGGTTATCGGCGAAAAGACATTGACCCCCGAATCGTCGACCACACCTTCGTTCAAGCCCGGCTTCAATCCAAGCATCGCGACAACCAGTCGATTTGAACTTACCGCATAGGACGGAAACACCTTCAGGAAGAGTTGATCCATGTCATATGCATTATAAGGTTCATCCGCATTGCGATACAACATCGACGACGCCCGCATAACGACATCGGTAAACCCAGCATCGTAATCACGCCCTAATGCCTCACACAACCCCATGACGAGATTGCATCTGACCGCGCGCTCCCCATCAAGCCCAACATCCCAAAGGAACTTGGCGCGTTTGTCCGCATAGACAACCTTGTTTGTGAGCAATGATTCGACAAATCGTGTGCGATTCTCAGTAGGAGCCGCAAATTTCGTGTAGATGCTTGCGGCCACACTTCGGCACTCAACCGCGACGTTTGTTGCCGTCAAGACGTCCCGTGCGGGAATGAACGCACCGGCAAAATCTCTGTCCAAACAGAACAAAAAAGCCTTGTCCGCAGGGATTTCGGCGTGCGAAACGCCGCGTGAGGTTTCGTACAGGAAATTTTCAAATGCGATTTGTCGCTCTGCCGAAGTCCATTGATTCCAATACGGAAGTCGTGCCTGACGATTCGTGGCGAACAAACTCTCGTATGTTGTCACTGCCGGCGTCGGCGGATCAATGATGCAATCGCTCTCTATCGACGCTTCACTCTCAAGTTGAAGAGCGGCAATCGACACCAATTCGCGCACAACGGCGTTTGTCTCTGCCACCGTCCACGCCTGTGCGGTGTGAACGGCAGCGCTCAACATGACGGCAATCAAGAATCTATTCATCGTTTCTCCTTTATTCCGTTATCCCGTTAACTCCAACGGCGACATTTGTTACGGAGAAGGCATTTCGAGGCTCCCGTCCATATCCCAGCACCGGCCCAGACGGAACATCCGCACCATTGCCTGCTCCCGACTCATCGATTCCATACATCAGCAACGAAGAAATAATGGCGGCAAGGTCATCATTCTTTGGATAAAAGCCACGATCAGATTCCGCGCCCCAATCACATACTTGATCCCTAAAGAAGTCCTTGCAGACCGAATGCCGCGCAGAGGGCAGCTCTCGCGCGATTCCTCCGATCTTACGCCTGACATATATATCGGCAAGGCCGAGCGCATGTCCTAATTCATGTGCGAATGCCCGACTTGAAGCCGCTTTGCCCATGAAAACCGACTTCTGTTTTTGCATCGTAAACGCTAACGGCGTGCCGTTTGTAATTGAGCCAACCCAAAATGTCCTGACGGAAGTATTCGTCGGCACATACGACATCAAATCATACACATCGCGCGAAGCATACTTTCCAAGTGTCACGCCCCCGGTTGAATTTGTGACAACATCTCGCTCTGAAAGAACAAAAAACTGCGGAAGCGACATCTCCACTGGTGGATTTGCCAATTGGAATTGAAGTCCAGCTTGCATCCAGATAATATTGGCGTCCTGCAATTTCGCTTCGATGGCGGCTTGCGTCGTTGCACCGACGCCGTTCGTGTCGCACACGATGTACGCCTCGATGGGTATCTGCCGCATCTGCACGATCGGCAGGACAAAGCGCGGCTGGATCGCGTCCGCGTTGAACCGCGCCTCGACGACGACCTCGCCGCTCGCCGCCGTCGCCTCGACGGTCGCCGTCCAGTCCGCCGCGCCGAAATCATCCTCGTCCCGCGTCACGACGCCGGGACCGGACACGACGCGCCACTCCACATCCTCCGGCGCGAAGTTGCCGTTGCACCCGACCTTCAGGCGGGCGGGCTGCCCGTAGACGAGCCGCGACGGGTTGAAGATGTTCCCGGTCGCAATGTCCCGTTCCGTGTTCACGAGCCGCCGCAATGGCTCGATGACCCGGTAGCCCTTCGAAACGCCGCGCGTCTCGCCGTCCGGCAGCGTGAACAGCGCCGTCAGCGTGCCGCTGCCGACCTGCGGCGAAGTCATGTAAAAGGCAAAGGACGATTCCCCGCCCGTGCGCATCACCGACCCGACAGGGATGTTCGTCGGCAGGAAAATCTCCGTCGTCGCATCCGCGTCCGCCCAGAACCGCGCGCCGTCGCCGCCGTTCCATTCAACGGCCACCGAGGCATTCGTCTCGACGGGGCAGAGGAGCGACAGCGCAACCGGATAGACGCGCTCCGTCCGGTCGCCTTCGTTGATGAAATGAACGCCCTGCACGGCGAGCGAACAGGAAACTTGCGGAGAGTCGTTCGTTCCGTAGCTCACGCGCAGATACGATGTCAGCGACCGCCCGCTTCCGAACGCTGCCGTCACGGACATCTCAGCCAGCTCCCAGTCCGTGCCGCCGTCCGCCGTCACCTCGGTCATCTGCGCGTTGGGCGAGGCGACCGTCAGCCCGTCCGACGCCGACCATTGGAACGATGCGCCGCTTCCGCAGTAGTCCCACAAAAGCGCGGAAAAATCGACCGCACCCGCCCTCGGGTCGATGTGGACGGTATCGGGCGCACCGCACAGACACGGCGGCCACCACAGCCGAGCGAAGGACTGCC
>Ga0256405_10009942_pt1 | contig 12784 bp, 11 predicted proteins | sample RumenRJG_02DNA_FD_189096 | JGI IMG/M metagenome (GOLD analysis project Ga0256405, IMG submission 189096) | Bovine rumen microbial communities from Lethbridge, Alberta, Canada - RJG_02 | ecosystem: Host-associated > Mammals > Digestive system > Stomach > Rumen | place: Canada: Alberta...
TTAGTCATATCTTTAGTTTTTTTATGACTAATAACTAAAATCAAAATTTAAAAGATTTTAGTTATTTTTTTATTCATCATAAAATTTTCCATTGTGCCATTTTTAACATTCATATTTTAATTATAAAAAAGGAAAAAAGAAAAACAAATTATTCCAACTTAAAGTTGGAGTTACTTTAAAAGTAACCAACTCCTTCTCAATCGGCGAAGCGCCTTAATATATAATCTTTTTTATTACTTGCCTACTTTTAAAGTAGGTCAAACGCCGAACAGGCTGTTACTTGAAGATTAAAAAAACTTATTTACAAACAGATAACTACTTTTTACAAAAGTAGCAAAACCAACGTGACGTTGGATCCAATATTATTGTTGGTTACTTTTAAAGTAACACCAAAAACTAAACTGCAGGAACTTTTAATTTGTACACGCAGGAACACATACAGATCAGTTACTTTTTAAACCAAAAAGTAACCAAAAAATTAACTTTTTTATCAAAAAACTTAACTAAAAAACCCCAAAACGTTTAACTTTATATTTTATTTAATAGATAATGTACTAAAATTAGTTATATATTAGTCTTTACGAATGTAAAGACATCTAGTTGCCTACTTTTAAAGTAGGTTGCTACTTTCTTAGAAAGTAGAACTAGAATTTGAAGTTTGACATTTTGATATTATCTAATAGGAATAAAGACATATCTCTTTTTAGGTACATGTTATCTCCTTCTATATCTACGTTTTTCATCTTTATTCTACAGTTATGTGTGTTAAAGAATATCTCGGATTTTATATCATATACGACACATTCGGTATTAAGTTCTATGTTGTTTTTTATAAATTCTGCATGTACATTACCTAAGAATATGAGCATGTTATTTTTTTTATCGTAGTAAAACTGATTTGCTTCGATAAATAGTGTTTCATTTGATAAATCACTTTCGTCATAATATTTTACGAATACGTTTTTATTAAAGTTAATTGCAAAGTCGTTTTCTATATTTATTCCTTCAGATACAATTTCAAATATCCTTTTTGATCTGTTAAATATCTTTAGTATGTTATTTTTACTACTTACATAATCTGTTTTTTCTACAGAAAAAGCATCATTTATTATCTTATTCATTTGTTCGATATTTATTTTTTTTACATCAGATGGGAATATATTTAAAAAAGATACAGATATTATAAATAGTAAATTCAAAAACAATGCATTCATGTTATATAGTTATTAAAAAAATATTTTGTAGTAATATTTTATTATGATAAATGTTATTTTTGTTAATAATTTTCTTTCCATAATTCGAAATAAGCTTTACTATGATCGCATGTAGGACATTTAATAGGTGCTTCAGAACCTATATGTATATGTCCACAGTTTTTACATTTCCACATATGTATTCCTGTTTTTTTACTGAATACCTCATTATTTTTTATGTTATTCAATAGTTTCTCAAATCTCTCTTTATGCTTTTTTTCTATTTCAGCCACTTGTAAGAACTTATCAGCTATATCATCAAAACCTTCTTCTTTAGCTTTTTTAGCAAAGTCTTGATACATATGTTCATATTCATAACTCTCTCCATTAATAGCATCTTGTAAGTTATCTTTAGTGTCACCTATTAAATTTAAATATTTAGCCCATATCTTAGCATGTTCTTTTTCATTATCAGCTGTTTCTAAAAATATATCAGCAATCTGTTCATAACCTTCTTTTTTAGCTTTACTAGCAAAATAACTATATTTATTTCTAGCCATAGACTCACCAGCAAAAGCCTTCTCTAAGTTCTTCTTAGTCTCTGAATCTTTAAAATCCATATATAATAGCTAACTACTTTTTCGAAAAGTAGCAAAAATACCTTCTCAATCGGCGAAGCGCCTTAATATATAAAATCTTATATTACTTGGTTAGTTTTAAAGTAACTACTTTTTACAAAAGTAGCAAAATCAACACTTTTTTCCACGTCAAAAAAAGTGTTCAAAAACCAACGTGACGTTGGATCATGGAAACTTTTAAAAAAGTTTCACAAAATAATACATTATCTATTAAAACTACATTATATATTCTTGTTTTGACGAATGTCAAAACGTATTTGGTTACTTTTAAAGTAAGTAGCCTACTTTTTAAAAAAGTAGCAAAATCAACACTTTTTTCCACGTCAAAAAAAGTGTTCAAAAATTCCGTTCGTTCTTTTTAGGAAAAGAACCAAAAACTAAATTGCAGGAACTTTTAATTTGTACACGCAGGAGCACATACAGATCAGTTACTTTTTAAACCAAAAAGTAACCAAAAAATTAACTTTTTTATCAAAAAACTTAACTAAAAAACCCCACCAACTTTAAGTTGGTTTGTTACTTTCTTAGAAAGTAATTAACTAGAAAAATATAGAGATGAGGTTTGTAGATGTCAACGATTTTGGTTTAAAGTATGATTACTTAAGGAGGGTATATGATGGCCATTATTTGCATAATTTGTTTATATATGGTAGTGACAAGAATCGTTCGTTACATTTTGTGTTAGAGTTTATAAAGTCTATATATTGCGTTAATGGTGGTTATTTACCATGTAATAATTGTTCTAGATGTAGTTCTATAGATGATTTTAACAATGTCAATGTTAAGTTTATAATACCGTTAGTTAATGAGAATTCGGATTTAAATAGAGATGTTAACAATTTATTTTGTGGATATGTCAAGGGAAATACTATTTTAAATGAGTCATCATGGGGTGAGATGTTGAAATGTTCTAGTAGGCTTATTATTAATAAGAGTAGTATATTAAAATTACAGGATTTTATGTTATTACAACCTCTTACCAATAAGCCGAAGATATGTGTTATATGGTTACCTGAGTTGTTAAATAACAGTTCTGCTAATTCTATATTAAAGATCTTGGAGGAGCCAACGGATAATACGTTTTTTATTTTTGTAAGTAATAATGATAAGGTTGTAAAAGATACTATAAAATCGCGAACTATTAAGATATTTTTTGAGGATAGATGTATTAGCGATGCTAATGATGAGGAAAATAGGAAGAGATATATGAATATGTTTATAGATTTTTTAAGACTATGTTATGTTAATAATTATGAAAAGAGTATAGATTATATCAATGATATAAGCAATGGTAATATAAAAAGTGATTTTTCTGGTGTTATATATAATGGTTTATTGATTTTACGGAGTATAATATATGAGGACTATGCGGTAAAAAATGATATTATCTCTGATACCGATGTTCTTGACACAGTTCATAAGATAAAAAATATTTTAAACTTTCAACGTATAAAACTTTTGATTAAGGAACTAGAAAAATCGTTGATTTTAATACAGAATAACGTGAATACGAAAATAACCATATTCATTCTTATAGATACTGTTAACAAAATTATTAAAAAAAAATAAAAAATAAATTAAATTTTTTTTAGAAGTTAGTAAATTTTTACTAATAATAATTATAGGCTCTATGGTTGGCAGTAGTAAACTAATCGAAAACATAGCAGGCGCAGCAGTGCTTGGTTCTTTTGCAGTATATGGTCATAATGGCAAAGGATGTTGTAACAGCGGTAGAAAAGGTAGTAATGAAGCTGAAACACAAATAATGACTGAGACTTCATCTGGTAATTTACTTATTACTGATGAAAGTTATTTACCAAAAGAAAAACAAAGTGAAGCATCTAAAGTAAGAGAAAAAATCGTTAATAAATATATTTATAGAGATAGACCTGTTGAAAAGGTTGTATATAGAGATAAGATAATAGAAAAAAAAGTTCAATTAACAGGATCAGTATATTTTCCTTTAGCTGATTATACTATTTATAATAGGTATTTAATAGAAGCTTTTGTAAAACTTATAGAAGAAGTTACTGGTTGTAATAGTTTTCCTAGAGATATATTTACAAAACAAGTAGAATTAAGTAGCTTGTATAAAGAACACAAAAACGAATTTAATCCAAATATAAACTTCGCAAATGTATATCAATATATTAATGATATAATGTTCAGGGAGATAGAAATGTATAATGATTTCAATCAAAAATTTACTTCAGAAGATCAAAAAAATGAAAATGAAAGTGTACTTAAATCTTTCTTAATTGACTTTAACAATATTATATATCATATTTTAATATGTACATATGAAAAAAGTTTAATGAATTTATTTAATTATTATGATTATATGGATACAGCTACACAAGCTATAACTCTTAAAAAAAGAAACATTAACACATGTGTAAGGATTAAAGAAAGAATGAATAATATATATAAAGAATGGGCTAATTTAAATTTCTTTAGCGATGTTAAGAAGTTTAATATTGAATGTAAGTATGTAATAGATTTAAATAAAGTAATAAGTGAATTTTTAACTACAACAGAAGGAAATACTTCTATAGATTATCTTTCTAACATGTTGAGAGTAAAATCTAATGGTAGTGCAGAAAATGTAGATATATTAGGTAATAAAACAATGAGTTTAAGATACTTATTAAGATATTCTACAATGCAGATATTAGTTGATTTTGTAATTGGGGTTAATGAAAAGATATTAGATAAGTTATCATTTTTATCATGTAAAAGTGAAAATAATGGTTCATTAAAATTAGATATATTTGCAAATTCTACATTAAAAGATATATTTTATTATAATAATAATCCGAAAAGAGAAGACAAAGCAATGTATGTATTAATTGATAAAATTGTAAATGAAGATTTTAATACATTAAAGAGAATATATGATGATTTATGTTATATAAGAAGTGGTATGTTTGGAAATTATGCTGGTAATGGTGTAAGTATAATAGGTGAAAAATCAGGAGATAGATATGATATATCATCTCTATGTAAACTATATACAACTATTACATCGTTTAGAGGTGAATTATGTGAATATTTTAAAGATAATATATTTAATATGATGATATGTGGTAACAATGATAGTAGTAGAAAAACTACAGTTACTATTCCTATTAGTAAATTATTAAATACATCAATTGCTCCAGGATCATTCTTGGCATTAAAGTATGTTAATGTAAATAGAATTGCAAATTATTGTTTTAATGAAGTATAATTTTTTATAATAACAATAACTAATTAATTCATTCATTAAAATATTTTATTAATATATTTATCAAACAATTTTTATTCTTTAATATTATACATTTTATTTTTTAATTTTTTTATATTGTTCTAGAAATTTTTTTTATCATTAATACTATTTTTGATTTTAATATTATGGTATGTATATTTTTTACACCACCACTTCTTTGTGCGGAAAAAGGGACTTGAACCCTTACATCATTAAGATATTAGAACCTAAATCTAATGCGTCTACCAATTTCGCCATCTCCGCAATACTATATTTTAACTAATCTTTTTTATATAAAGATATAATTTTTTTCATTAAATTATTTACACCAAACCCAACTTCAGATATAATAGGTACCGTTATAATGTTAAAATTCTCTTCAAATTTAGATAAATTAATAGAATAACCTTCTTTAATAAATTTATCATAAAAGTTCAATGCACATATCATTTTTTTATTTCTTCTCTCAACAATTTCTTTAATTTTTTCTGTTAGATAAAGGCTTCTTTTTAAAATAGTTGAGTTTATAACATTAATAACAAGATCATAATATTTTGAATTTAGAAAGTCAACAGTAACATTTTCATCATTAGTAAAACCATCTACAGAATAAGTTCCTGGTAGATCATAGATTTCTAAAGTATAATTGTCTATATAACAATAACCTTTTTTCCCCTCAACAGTAACACCAGAATAATTACCTGTTTGTTCATTACCACTTGTTAATAAATTAAATAATGTTGTCTTACCACAATTAGGATTACCAACTAAAATGACTTTTAAAGTTATAGTTGGACTTTTTTCTTCTTTTACTGAACATGATTTTTTATAACATTTATCACAATTTTTACAACAAAATATCTTATCAATAAGTTTTACTTTTATTTCATCTTTAGAAATACCGTTACTTAAATTATTGTTGTTAATTTTATTTTTTATATCTTCTAAATCTGTATTATTTTGGTTTTCAATATTATCTTTATCGTATTTTTCAACTATAATTTTATCAGATTCATATTTATTTAAAGATACTTCACTATTCATTATCCTATATATAATTGGATCTCCAAAAGTAGAAATATATAATACTTCTACGATTTCATCTTTAACAAAACCTAGTTCTTTTAGTCTTTTTACTAATTTATCATCTAAATCAAAATGATTTATCTTTCCAAATTCACCAACTTTTAAATCTGATAATTTCACTATATTAAAAAGCTATTAATTTTAATTTATTTTTACCATTGTTCCTTTAATTTCTGTTATTCCTGATGATTCTATCTTAGTATTAGTGCCGCCCTTTATATTAACACCTATTCCTCCATTGATTTTAAGATTATTACCATCTAAGTTAACCTCATTAGTACCTTTTAATTTTATAGTACCTTGTGCTGTTAATGTTATATTATTACCCTCTATTTTAACATCTTTACTCGTTTTTACTTCAATAGAGTCTTTGCTAATAACTATCTTTCCATTATCATTTAATAATTCTAATGATTCATCTTTATCTGATATTGTTATCGATCTTTTTTCAGAAGTATTTATCTTTAATATCTTATCTTTTTCATTAAAATTTATCTCCATTCCAGATTTAGTCTTTATTGATTTTATATTATTTTCTGCATCTACAGTTACTGAAGATTTATTTTTACTATTATAAACATTACCTACAATTATTGGCTCTTTTGGGTTATTATCGATAAAACCTAATATTACCTCATCACCTTTTTCAGGAAAAAATGTTATACCACATTCCTTAGAAGCATATATAGAAGATAATCTACACCAAACACCTTCTTCAGACTTATTGATAGTTGGTATGTTAACAAAGACTCTAAAGTTATTTTCTGGATCTCCATCTATTTTTAAAACAACACCATATTTTAAACCAATAATATTACCTATATTAAAATTATCTTTAATATTATATACATCTTGTTTTTTTAAACCTACATATATCTTTGTTATCCATCCAGAATCTTCATTTTTATATATATGCTGTACCTTATTTATATAAGCACTACCGTTAAAAACATCTGAAAAATTAGTTATCTCAATAGTTTCATTTTGTTTTATATTCTTATTACCTAAAATAGTTATATTACCATGTATTTTAGAATATCTGTTTAGTTCAACAAAACCATCTAAATATGTTTTATATTCGCTTTCAGTAAAACTATCATTAATAATATTACATTTTTGTTTTCCACTATTTTTTAATAAATCAGAACTATTTACATTACCGAAAGAGTTTTCATTACTATTATTACTACTTTCAACATTTGCGCATTTTTGTTCTTTTATATCCCAATATTTACCTTCATAACCTTCTATTTGGCTTTCTCCATCTAACGTTAAATTAATATTTATTACATTTTCTCCTAAATTTATCTTTTGACTAGATTTATCTTTTTTAGGTTTATCTATAATTAAATTTTCTTTATCTATATCAACAATATAACCATAATGTCTAGCTATATTATTAATAAAATCCCAATCTGATATATTATTTTGATATAAAAAATCTCGTTTAAGTGTCATTGCTCCTAATGTAGATGCATAACCATATTTAGAAAGTATATCTTCAACAACTTCTTTATCTGTTTTATCAAGAAAATAATTACATTTAGTTGCTAATGTCATATTGAAAAACTTATGATAACATTTTAAAACGATATAAGATTCTTCAATATCACTATCTAATAAAAAGTTTTTATTAACAATTATACCTTTAAATATTGTATTTTTACCATTATCATCATATTCTATTTCTACATCTGCTCCTATTTTTAAATCAGCATTATTTACTAAAAACTCAGTATCAACATTTGTAAATTCATATAATTTAATAATACAATACGGTATATTGTTAATTAAATTATTAACCTCTATATAATTTATAGGAAATTTATTATCTAAATCTTTACCATTGATTTTTACATTAAAAATCTTATCCATTATAATTTTAAACTAATATTTATTCTAAATTTTACTAATAACCTACTTTAAAAGTAGGCAACTAGATGTCTTTACATTCGTAAATACGAATACATAGTGTATTTTAATAGATGATGTATTAAAATTAGTTATATATTCTTGTTTAAACGAATGTTGAAAGTTACTTTAAAAGTAAGAGGCGCTTCGCCGATTGAGAATGAAATTTTATCATTATAGTGATAATTGTTATATAGAATGTGAAGATAAAGATATTTATGATAATGATTTTGAAAAAATATTTGAAGAGTATAATAAAGTTGCTAGATATAAATTTAAAAAACCGAAAAAAATATTCACCATTTTATTATTTTAAAAAAAATATATAACAATAGATATATACTTTATGAAGATTTGTACTAAAATAGTAGTTTTATGGTTATCTACGAATATAATAAAAGCTGCAAACAACATATCGATTCCAGCAAATAAAATAAAAATACACATTTTAGATAATGATGAAATGTGGTCTACTGATGATACAACTAATATTATTTTTAGTTATGGTACGCTTCGTTTTCAACTTCTTAAATACTATAATAAATATAAACGTGGAGATAAAACCATTAATGAAGAAGTGTTTAATGGCTATTGTCAACTGCAAACACAAATAGATAATTCTATTTACACAGGAACAAAAACATTTAAGCAAGAAGATGTTAATGATAAAGAAATAACATTTCATGTATGTAAATATAAACCAGTAGATGCTAATAATATACAGATAAAAATCGATGAAAAAACTTTTACAAATATTGATAAAATCGATAATATTTATGATTCTAATTTTTTTGAAAGTTATTCTCAAAAATCAACAGGAAATGAAGTAGCTTTCTTAAAATTTTTTAAAGTAAAGTCTGGTTTTAAATTCAATGGCAGTGATTTGTATTTTGAAATGAAAGGTGATAATTATTGTGTGAAAAGTTATTCTTGTGGTTCTACAAATTTAGATTTTAGTAAAAGAGAACCATCATTGGATGAAAGAAAAAAAATGTTAGATGATATTAAAGATAATAAGAAAGTAACATTAACAGTAGTAAAATGTAAAAATAGAATAAATTTTATTTATATAGAAGGGAAAGAATTTGATAAAGTTAATAAAAAATATCAACAGATTATAGATATAATAGAAAAATATAGAAGTGGTCGTTATGATAATGATAATATTACATTTAAAGCTATTGTTGATGAGATAAAAGCTCTTAGTATTTATCCAGGTGGTGAAATATCGATAGTAGAAAAAAATAATGAAGGTAAGGAATATAATTCTGATAATAATCCAATTAATTTTAATGCAACATGGTTAATAACATTACCTGAAATATGTTATAAAAAAGACATTAAATTAAATGTAAAGTTTATATCAGAAGATAATAATTTTGAATTAGTAAAAAGAATACAAAATTTTGAAAATCTTGAAATAGATGCAATTGAAGGATATACTTTATTAAATTTAAAAAATACATTATGTTCAATATTAAAATTAACTGATGAATTTAAAGAAAATGATGGACTTACTTATAATTATGAAAGTAATAATACAGCATTAAAAGATACTGAAGTTTTTAATGAGAATAAAACAATAGAAATCCATATTCCTAATACAAAAACAAATTTAGTTACTAAAAAAGAAACAGAAGATAAAGATAAAGATAAAGATAATAGTAATAATAATATAGGAGACGGAAACGGTAATGGTAATAAAGAAGTAAAAAAAGGAGGACCATGCTGTAATTATACAAAAAAATAATATTAAACATCTATTTTCTATATTTTTAATATTTAAACAATTTCTTCAATAACAATAAATTATTATTTTTGATTATTTTTTTGTCAAACTTTTTATAAAAAGTTTGTTCTGCATATGAGAAGGTAAAAGTCTTTGTGAAACTTTCTACAGAAAGTTTCTTGAATCAAACGTCACGTTTGGAAGTATCTACAAATTTAACGTATTTGTTAATAAATTTAATATAAGCTGTATCTAATGGACCATTACGATGTTTAGCTATTATAACTTCTGTTAGACCTTTTACATTAAAATCATTATCATCTTCAAATAATCCATAATATTCTGGACGATATAAAAACATTACTATATCTGCATCTTGTTCTATAGCTCCAGATTCTCTTAAATCTGATAACATTGGTCTTTTATCACCACCTCTAGTCTCTACAGCTCTACTTAATTGTGATGGTGTTATAATAGGAACATCTAATTCTTTAGCTAAGTTTTTTAACGATCTAGATATATATGATATCTCTTGTTCTCTGTTAAATGTACTTTTATTACTATCTGATGTTAATAACTGAAGATAATCTATAACTATCATCTGAATATCATGTTGCATTTTTAACTTTCTACATTTAGTTCGTAATTCAAATATCGATAATCCAGGAGTATCATCAATAAATATAGGTGCATTAGATATTAACTTTGTTTTATGCTTCAACTGTTCTAATTCATAATTTTCTAATAAACCTTTATTTATCTTACTGGCATCTAATTCAGATTCTGCAGATATTAACCTAGATACTAATTGTACTGAAGACATCTCTAAAGAAAATAAAGCTACTGGTATATTATGATCTACAGCTGCATTTCTAACTAATGATAATGTAAATGCTGTTTTACCCATTCCAGGTCTAGCTGCTATAATTACTAAATCTGATTTTTGCCATCCTGATGTTAAAGAATCTAAGCCACTAAAACCACTAGGAATACCTGTAATTCCATCTTTATTATTCTTTTTAGATTCAATAGAACTTATTGTTTCATTTAATAATGTTTTAATATCAGAATAGTTTCTTTTAATATTTTTTGACGAAACATCTAACATCTTTTGCTCTGCATTATCAATAAGATTAAAAACATCGATAGTTGGATCAAAAGACTGTTTTATTATATCATTAGATATTTTTATAAGTTCTCTTTTTATTGAATATTCTAATATTAAAAATGAATGATATTGAATATTAGCTCCAGAAACAACACGTTCTATTAAAGATATCACATAACTTTCACCACCAATTTGTTCTAAAACACCATTTTTCTTTAACTGATTAATAACCGTCATGATATCTATAGGACAATGTGATTCAAATAATGTTAAAATAGCTCTATAAACTTCTCTATTTGCAAAAGTATAAAAATTATCAACAGAAAGTATATTTATAACATCTAAAATAGTATCTTGTTCTAATATTAAAGCACCTAAAATACTCTTTTCAACATCAACAGCTTGTGGATAATTTCTCATCATCTCTTTAGAATATTGTAAATTTTCACTATTAACAGAATTGATAACACTTTCACTCATAATTAAAAGTTAAGATTAAAAAAATATTTAAATTTTTTTTATATAAATTTTATAAAATTTTAGATTTTATTAGCCTAATATACAATGAAAGACCCAATTTATGATAACAAATATTTTTATATTCTATGTATAGTTATTATTATTATTGCAGAAATAGTTTCTATTGATGAAAAATACGGTAAAACATTACAAAAATATAGGCTTTGGAGATATATTTTTAATGTTTTAAAATTTTTTTTAATCTTTATTATAATAATTGTTCTTATTATAAAATCATTATATTATAGAATTTTTAGAATTTATGATTATGGTTTATTTATAACTATATTTCAAAGAAAATATAATGATTATAATAATGTTTTTTCATATAAAAACGAAAATGATTTTAATATAAATTTTAATAATTATAAAGATTTAAAAATTAAAATATTAGAATTATTTTATGATGAAAAAAATAGTTATGAAGGAAGATTTCCTGATAATGGTAAAATAAAAAACTGTTTTAATGAGGTTAAAAATATTATTGATTCAAATAAATATTTTAGTGAAATATATTATGAAGATACTAGATCTTGGTCAATAATATTTTCAAATAATATTTTTGACGTAATAACAATAATTAATTATGAATATTTTAAAAAAAACTATAAAAAAAAATTTTTTCTTACAACAAAAAAATTAGAAAAAGAAAATAATAAACCTACATTTAATGATTTAATTGATAAATTATTAGATGATAATTATATAGATAAAAAATATATAAGAGCATGTGGAAGTTTTAAAAAATTAGAAGATTATAAAAATGAAAAAAATGGAATATTTGAATTTTACATAAGAACTTTTGAAGAAAATAATAATAGTAAAAGACAAATTTTTAAAAATATTTTAACTAAGATAAATCAATCTGATTATAATAAACCAATTTCTAATTATCATAATATTGTTATAAAATTACCTAAATATTGTTTTGAAAAACCATGTATATTAAGTAATTTAATTATTTGATTTTTAATATATATTTTGTTATTTTATTTTTTTATAAAATTTATTAACAAATTTTAAAATATAATTAATTATTCATATTTCTAATTTAAAAAACATTAAATAATTACTATTTTGAAATTTTATTTAAACTATTCCTTTAATTTATTAATTTCTTCTATTGTTAACCCAGAATATTTAGAAATAATATTAATATCAACATTATCTTTCAACATATTTTTAGCAATTTCTATTTTACCTTCTTCAATTCCTTCTTCTTTAGCTGTTTTTGTATCATTATAATAATCTCTTTCATAATCTTTAAATGAATCAATAATATGTCTTTCTTTATCATTTTTACTCATATATTCTAATTTTTCTATTGCTTCATCCAACTCTTTATTTTTAATT
>Ga0256405_10009943_pt1 | contig 12784 bp, 12 predicted proteins | sample RumenRJG_02DNA_FD_189096 | JGI IMG/M metagenome (GOLD analysis project Ga0256405, IMG submission 189096) | Bovine rumen microbial communities from Lethbridge, Alberta, Canada - RJG_02 | ecosystem: Host-associated > Mammals > Digestive system > Stomach > Rumen | place: Canada: Alberta...
TGAGGGCAGCTACCTGCGGCGTGACGGCATAGCCGTCACGAGCCTGTTTAGAGGAAAATCCTAAAAATCTGCTGAGCACAGATTTTTTTAACGGATTTCCTATTTTAGGCAAGCTGCCAGTTTTTTTGCATACATTTCATTTGGGGGCTGGAGGGGCCGGCCCCGGCATGGAAGGGTGGGAGCGGAGCGACCAGGATTTTGCGGAGCAAAAGACCAAGCGTTAGCGGGCCCTGGAACGCCGGTTGCGGATGAACTGGCCTGGGAAAGATAGTAGAGGGAATCTTGTTTTTGATGAGAAAATAGTGTAATATTCTAGATATGGGTCTTATAGAGTCGATTTTTCTTCTGGTTGGAAGTCTTGGATTTTTGCTTTACGGCATGCGGCTGATGAGCGATGGTGTGCAGAAAAGTGCAGGAGAAAGGCTTCAACGTGCTCTAAGTATGATGACTGGTAACCGTTTTGTTGGGGTTGTTACTGGTCTTTTGATTACTATGATTATTCAGTCCTCTGGGGCTACGACTGTTATGGTTGTATCCTTTGTTAATGCGGGACTTCTAACTCTTGCGCAATCTGTGGGCGTTATTTTTGGTGCAAATATTGGTACTACGATTACGGCGTGGATTGTTTCTCTGTTCGGGTTTAATTTTAAGATTTCATCATTTGCAATTCCGATTTTTGGGCTTGGTTTCTTTTTGACTTTGATGAAGGATTCGCGTTCCAAGAATATTGGTGAAGCTGTAATGGGTTTCGGGCTCCTTTTTATGGGATTGAGTGGGCTTTCGGATGTATTCAGTTTTGATGCCTCAAGCCTTGGATTTTTAAAGGATGCGCAGAGTTGGGGAATTTTTTCAATTATAATTGGACTTTTGATTGGTATTGTGATTACTGCGCTCATGCATTCTTCGAGTGCGTTCAGTGCGATTGTAATTACGATGGCATTTAAGAATATCATTACGTGGGAAATGGCCTGTGCGATGACTTTGGGAAGTAACATTGGTTCTACTATTGATGCGATTATGGCGGCGGTTGGAACTAGTGCTGATGCGCGAAGGTCGGCTGTGATTCACGTTCTGTTCAATGTTCTTGGTACCTGTTTTGTTCTTTTGATTTTTAAGCCGTTTATCAGTTTTGTTGTTTGGATTACTCCTTCTTCTAATATTGCAATTCAGATTTCTATGCTTCATACGGTGTTTAAGACTGTTAATACTTTGATTCTCTTGCCGCTTTCGGATCAGTTGATTAGGCTTTCTCATTTCCTTATCAAGGATGATGTTGAGGCTGAGCTTAAAACCTACAGATTGGAATTTCAGGATTCTTCGCTTGTAAAGGAAAGTACTGCGATGCATATTATCCGTCTTGAAAAGGAAATTGCGGATATGACTGATGTTGCTACTAATATGTTTGACAGGCTGCAGATTGGTATTATGAAGCGCAATCAGGAATTTATTGATTCGCACATTGAAAAGCTTACTGCGGCTGAAGATTATTGTGATCAGATGCATGAGCAGCTTGCTCGGTACATTATTAATTGCCAGCACCTGCCTATAACTGATGCTCAGCGCAACAATCTTTCTTTGATGGTTTCGATTGTTGGAGAACTTGAAGGAATGACGGATCAAGTATTCTGTGCCGGTAAATTGATTGAAAAAAGTATTGAAAAGAAGATGAAGTTTCCGCAGGAAGATATGGAACGGCTTGTTCCGTATGTTGAACTTGCGCGTCAGTTTTTACAGTTTATTCGTATTAACATTAACAAGCATCTTAATGAAGATAAGCTTGAGATGGCTACTGAACTTGAAGATCAGATTGATTTATATAGAAAGAATCTCAGAAAGGTTGCGCGAAAGAGGCTTGAAAGCGGTGCTGACGTTAAGGCTGAGCTTTTGTACATTGACCTTGTGCGCCAGATTGAGAAAATTGGTGACCATGCATTTAGTATTTCTGAAATGCTGGCGCAGACTGCGTAATGCGACTATTTGTTTAATAAGTTAGTCTTAATTTCGAGTAGAAAATTGCATTGCAAAAAAATAGCTCGCTGTCAAAAAAGCTGCTTTCAAAATCGCCCTCTAGAGGCTGCACGCTGTTGTGCACCCGGAACTATAAAACTTTCCGCTCACGCAGCAGCACAACAGAAAGTTTTAAAAAACAGTTTACCTCCTTCTTGCTATTTTTTAATAATATTTTAAAACACGACATTAAGACCTTTTAGAGTTGTCTTATAGTACTAAATCTACGACTTCTGCATCGCAGGCTTTTACAAGGTCTTGAGGGGCAAGTGTGAGCTGCATTCCGCGGACGCCGGCCGAAATGTTTATTTTTTCAAGCTCAATTGCTGATGAATCTATGAATGTGCGGAGTTTTTTCTTCATTCCTAAAGGCGAACAGCCACCCCTTACGTAGCCTGTTGCGGCCAGAAGTTCTTCTGGTTTTATTGGGTTTATATCTTTGCAGCCGGCGGCGTTACGTGCTTTCTTCAAGTTGATTTCGTGAAGAGAGGATTGGAGAAACACACATAATTCTTTGGTTTCTGTGCGCATTACGATTGTTTTGTAGACAGTTGCGGGATCGACTCCGAGTTTTTCAGCGGTTCGCCCTGCTGCGCCTTTTGCTAGCGGATGTTCGCCATCATCGTCGTATTCTTTTGCTTCATATGGAATTTTTAAGTTTTCTAGTATTCTGATTGCGTTTGTTTTTTTTATCTGTGCCATGTAAGCAGTTTATCACTTTTTGCAGTATTAGCGCAAATGATGAGCCTAAGTATATATGAATTAAAAAATCTTTCGGCCGGATAACGCTTAGATCTGTCAGATTGCTTTCATGCTTTTTTTTCTTGTATTTGCTTATTTTATAGAAGGGACGTTTATAGACGTTTTTTAACTCTGTGTTTACAGCGGGATTGTTGATTGCACATCTTTCTATGAAGGAGATATATGATTGGGTGTTCTATAGTGTGAATTCTTTGATTGATTAATTAAGTATTATATGATTTTGAATTTATTTTTTTGATAGGGATAAAAGAAGGCGAACTATAAATATTTGGTAAAAGCGCTTTATTCTTTACAAGATAAACAACTGATAAATGTAATTGTTATTAATCATGTTTTTCTTTATAATGCTTGGCATGGAAACACGTAACATTTTTGAAAATTTGAGTTGTATCGATCACAGATACTCGTTGTCTGAAAAGGACGCTTTTGACGGACTTTCTAAGTATATTTCTGAACAGGCTTCTATCCGTTCTTGTGCTAAGTGTGAAGCTGCTCTGGTTAAGGCTCATCTTAAGGTTCGCGGAACTTTGACTGATGAAATTGCTAAAACTTTGGACCAGGTTGCTGAAAATATTGATCCTGAAGAAGTTTACGCTGAAGAAGAAAAGACAAAGCACAATATTCGTGCCCTTGTAAATGTTATGAAAACTAAGGTTAGTGCTGAAATCGGACCTTTGGTTCACCTTGGTGCTACTTCTGTTGACATTCTTGATACTGCTTTAAGCTGCCGTATGCGTGATGTTACTAAAAATGTTGTTCTTCCTGAATTGAAACAGCTTGAAAAATATCTTTGTGAAATTGCTGCCCGGGAATGTGCTACTCCTCAGGTTGGCCGTACTCATGGTCAGCACGCTGTTCCTATTACTTTCGGATGGAGCATTGCTGAATTTGTAAGCCGCCTTGGAAAATCCATCCTTAAGATTGAAGAATTGAGCGATGACCTTGTTGGTAAACTTGCTGGTCCTGTTGGTTCTTATAACGGTCCTAGTATGATTGTAAAAGATCCTGAAGAACTGGAACGCATTTATACAGAATTCCTTGGTCTTAAGCCTTCTGAATATTCTAACCAGCTTGTTGAACCTGAACACGTTCTTCGTCTTTTGCTTGAAATGAATGTTGCTTTTGGTATTATTGCTAACCTTGCTGATGACCTTCGCAACCTTCAGCGTTCTGAAATTGGTGAAGTTTTTGAATACTTTGCAGCAACTCAGGTTGGTTCTTCTACTATGCCTCAGAAGAGAAACCCATGGAACAGCGAACACGTTAAGTCTTTGTGGAAGGCTATGTGTCCACGCGTAATCACTTTCTATATGGATCAAATTTCTGAACACCAGCGTGACCTTACAAACTCTGCAAGCCAGCGCTTTATTGCTGACTATGTTTCAGGATTCACAATGGCTGTTGCCCGCATGAACAGTGTTGTAAAAGGTCTTCAGGCTGATAAAGAAGGAATGGCTAGAAATCTTGAAGGTGCAGGCGGAAAGGTTAAGGGCGGCGTTCTTGCAGAACCTGCTTACATTCTTCTTGGTGAAGCCGGATACAACGACGGTCACGAAGTTATCCGTAAGATTACTCTTGAAGCTGAAAAGACTGGAAAAACTTTCTTTGAAGTTCTTAAGACTCATGAAAAGGAATTTGCCGATATTACAAAACAGCTTGAAAAGCTTGGCGTAGAAAATCCGGCAAACTTTTTCGAGCATCCATCAAATTACTGCGGATTGGCTGCTAAGAAGTCTAAGAGACTTGCTGAAAAATATCTGGATTTGATGAAATAAAGTTCAAAGAACTGCAAAAAGGATAAGCTAAAAATTGCGATTGCAATTTTTTTAACGCTTTTCTATAAATCAGAGGTCGCCAGCGACCTCTCTCATCTTTGAACATCCTTCAAACTATTGTGGTTTGGCTGCTAAGAAGTCTAAGCGTTTAGCTGAAAAATATCTGGATTTGATGAAATAAAGTTCAATTTGCTTATATAAAAAAAGAGACCGTTTTGAGGTCTCTTTTTTTGTCTGTCGATTTGTAAGTGCACGGAACATATTATCGTGTATGTTCGTATGAAGTGGTTTCTATTGGTTAAACTATCGTAATTGTTTTTTCGGTCTCTTTATTATATTTAATTTTTTAATCAAGCGCCTGAAGTTCAATAGCGATTTCTTCCATTTCGCGGTCAGTCATGGCAATTGTTTCGGCACAACGCCTGAGTTCGCGTCGAATTCCTTCTGGAATCCTTGTAGTTGTTTTATAGCGCAGTTCGTGTTCCAAACTTGCCCAAAAGTCCATTGCAATTGTACGAAGCTGGAGTTCTACGTTTACATGGTGCTCTGACTGAGAAAGGTACACAGGAACCTGGAGCACAATATGAAGACTTCGGTAACCGCTTTCTTTTGGATGAGCAATGTAGTCTTTCTCTTCTATTAATTTTAGATCCGGCTGTTTGAGAAGAATGTCTTTTATTGTGTAGATGTCCGAAATGTAGGGGCAGATTACACGCACTCCCGCAATGTCGTTAAGGTTTCCTGTCATATTGCGGAAATTTAGCGGCAGTCCGCGTTTCTGTAGTTTTGCTGCTATGCTGTCAGGTGATTTTATGCGGGATTTTATAGTTTCAATTGGATTTCGCCGTCCAGTAACTTTATATTCTTTGTTTAAAATTTCCAATTTTGTTTCTATTTGTTTTATTGCACTTTCATAGATCATCATTATTTCTTGAAATTGAAGTGCCATTTTATAGAAATCTTCATGATTTTCAAGTTCTTGCTTAACTATTGCGAGATCTCTTGTATCGTTTGAAAGGTTTGTGCTTTGATCTTTTAAATTAGTTGATTCAGAGTTTTTCATAATCACTTTAAAAATACTGCTATTTTGTACGGGTTTCAAATAAAATCGTAAATTTTTTTTAAATAGTGATAATTATAAAAAGAGGATTGTATTTATTAAACTTAAATTTCTTTCTCCTGCGGTTTTTCTGTTAAAATTCGGCCGGAAGCTGTCTTGTGGCATGATACTTATTTTTATGCTTGTAATTTTATTTTGCTTTACCACTGTAGAGCTGATTCTCCGGCTTTTCATTCAGACATTAATCAGTTAGAATAAACTATGACAATTTTGAATCTAATGTGCAGAATTCGTTTTTTTATCATTGTTCTTGTAATGGTTTTTTCTGGCTGTAGCAATAGGGAAAATGTACCTTCTTCTGAAGAGGGCTTGGTTTCTTTATATGATATTGATGCTGCAGATGCGGGGCTTGAGGATCCTACTCAGACATGGCACGTAACGGATGAGCGTGTTTGTATTGTTTATGGCTATGGCTACAATGATGACGAATTTGTTAAGTCAATGAATTCCGAACTTTTTTCACTATATGGATCCTGTTTAGACGGTGGATTGATTTATCCTCTTGTTTTTCCTGGAGATTTTAAGCGGGGAACGAAGCATTATATAAGCGTGCTTTATGATTATATTGTTTCAAAAAAACTAAAGGGCCTTGTGATTTTAGGGGCACCGGAAGGCACTTGTACAGCGATAGGAAGGCTTCAGGATTTTTATAACGGACATATCCCTTATCCAATATTTTCTTTTTTCAGTCAGGACGATGTACTTGGAATGGAATATTCTTCGGACTTTGTTTTGGACAAGGCGCAGAAGGCTGAAATAAACGGCATTGTTGCGAATGAAAAAAGCCAGGATTTTGTAGAAGATGTTCCGGATATGCTTAAGGCATCTGTAAAATGCATTTTGAACAGTGATGCTCCATTTGAAAAAAATGCAAGGCTGTTTGAAGTTGTAAAGAAAATTGCAGGAACGGAAAAAACTGGCAGGTATTCTGATCCTGAAACGGGTTTGTTTTCCATTAATCATTTTGTGATGGAGTAGATATGAACTGTTTGTGTCAGCTACCGAACGGAATTTTTGCAACAGAAGAACAGCTGGAGGTTCTTAAAAAAAAGGAAAATTGCAAAATTCTTGTTTTTTCTGATTCTCATGGAGATCAGTATATTGTTCGTGATATATTTGAAAAATTCGGTGCCAGTTGTGACGCTGCTGTTTTTGCCGGAGATGGAATTTATGATCTTGTAAGGCTTATGGAAAAGGCCTCTGCTTATGAAGAGGCAAAAAGATGGCTTCCGCCAGTAATTGCATTTGTACGGGGTAATAATGATCCATCCTTTATAAGCACAAGTTTTTGCAAAAAAATATTTGTCCCAAAAAGGGTTATTCTAGAAGCAGGATGCAGACGCATTCTTATAACTCATGGAAATGAAGAAGGCGTTTATTATTCTACTGAACCGCTGGAAGATTCTGCGGAACTAGAAAATGCAAATGCAGTGATTTACGGCCATACTCATTTTCCGGTAGAAAATATGCACATAATCTATTCAATGAATCCAGGAAGCTGTTCATGTCCTCGGTTCAGGTCTAAACCAGGGTGTGCAGTTCTTGAAGTTCTAGGTAGGGACATTTCTTCAATTTTTTACTGCATTGAAGCCGATAAAAAAACGAAATTTGTTCCCTTTTTCCCGGAGCGCTTTGCCTACTAGTATTCGTCTTAGAGACTGTTTTCTTTCAGCGTAAAACCATAAAATTCATGACCTGGAAAAATCCGGCAGTCTTCTGGTAGTTCTTTGTAAAGACGGGTAAGCGTTTTTATCATTTGATTCTGGTTGCCGCCTTCAAGATCTGTGCGTCCATAAGAATGATAGAAAATTGTATCGCCGGAAAAAAGAAGCTTTTCTTTTGCATTGTATATGCATATTGATCCTTGTGTGTGCCCGGGGGTATGGATGAATTTCCAGTCAGAAAGAAGTTCTGTTATTTTGGAATCTTGAGATTTAATTAAATCCGAAAGAGCACATTCGTTCTCTATAAGTATGTCTGCGTCTGGAAGATCTGAAATGGCTTTTGCAAAATCTTCCATTCCTATATTGCAGAGGGTCTCTCCTTGAATCTGGGCCGCATTTTTACCGCTCATTAAGAAATCGTTTTTGTGGCAGATAAGTGGTACAGACGGCCATAGCGATTTCAGAACTCCTGTTCCAGAAATGTGATCAAAGTGCCCGTGGGTAAGAATGAACGCGATAGGTGTAAGGTTCTTTTGTACTAAAAATGACGTAATTTTTGTTTTGTCGTCCGTGAATTCGGAAGCAGCAGGATCGATTATAAGTGCATAAGAATCAATTTGGATTATCCAGGTGTTTATCTGAAAAGGACCGGTGACAAGTCTGTGAATATTTGTGTTCATGCTATAGTTTCAGCATAAAATCGGGATTTATACAAGAGGGGGGAGAGAATATTCTGAATGATGAGTTTAGGGAATCAATAAAAAAATAGCGCGAAGGAAAGAAACGAATTTCAAAAACATTCTGTTGTGCTGCCACGTTCGCGGAATCATTTATTGTTTTGGAGCACAACATCGCATACCGCGATGGTATGCGATGTTTGAAATTCTTTTTTTGAATGAACGCTATTTTTTTATATCTTGAAAAAAACAGCGTCCAGAACAACAGCAGAATTGCCGTTTGTTTACTTATACAAGTGTATTTCCTTCGTCAGAAGGCTGCTCTTCTGATGAGGAGTAGTGAGGAGCTGAAAATACCTCGTTTGAAGAAGCTTTTTCTGCTGCTGCGTAAGCTGCTGCGTCTTCTGCTGCTGCCTGTGCATCAAGACCTTCTGCTGTCTGTGAATCTTCTTCTGCGTCTTTCTGGCGTGAATAGCTTACAGAAAGGCTACGGCCCCGGTATTCGTAGTTGTTAAGTGCAGCGATTGCTTTTTCTGCATCTTCTGCAAAAAGCTGAACAAAAGAGTAGTTTGCAAGAACTCGGATATCTCCGATTCTGTCGCGGTCAAGACCTGCGGCTCCTACCAAAAGACCTACAAGGTCTCGTGGGAATACGCGGCGGTTACGTCCGATGCTGATGAAAATTGTAGCAGCCATTGATGGATCAATCTGTACGCGAGGACGCGGCTGGCGTTCTTCTGACTGTATAGTTTCTTCTGTAATTACAGGTTTTCTTTCGCGTATTTGGCGTGGAGCCTTTTTATTTTCTTTGAAATCTTTGCGGGGACGGTACTGTCCGTGGAAATGCTTCATCTGGTCTTTGATAAGATATGCCGCAAGATAAGATCTCATTGTGAGCGGAACATTCTTTTTGAAAACTTTTTTTAAGTCATTAAGGATATCAGGGTTTTCCTGAGTTTTGATTTTTTCTACTGCATCCTTTAAAAAAAGTGCAACTGAGTCCATGTCGATTTCTGAATCGCGGTTATACATATTATTACTCCTAAAAACTACTGGATCTTTGCATAATAACAAGTCCCGTTTTTTGTGAAACCTGCGGAAACCAAAAGTTTTTCCATTGTTTCTGAAACAGCGGTTGTTAGCATGATCCATTTTTTGTCGCTGGCTTTTAAAACATCCATATACTCTGAAATTAGTTGAGTTCCAATGCCAAGCCCGCGGAATTTTTTATGAACATAAAAACTTGTTATGATCATATTTTTGTCTGTTCTTTTTGAAAGAGGTGCTGCTGTAATACAGCCTATAAATTCCTCTGCCAGAGACCGGCACACAATTCCTGTTTGACCTGCTCTCTCTCCGGTTTCAAACTGTTGCTGCCATAAATAAAAAATAGTCTCGTTTAATTCGTCCTGAATATCCTTTTGAAAGTCATTCTTACCAGCGTAATCAAAATAAAAGAGTATTTCTTTGTAATTTTCATTTTTATACTCTTGAAATTGGAAATCGTCATTCAGCAGATCATCAGTGTCTTCTGGTTCCTGTGAAAGCAGTTCTAATCCCCATATTTCACGCAGGCTGTTATACCATTCATTGATATATATCAGCATCTTTCTGTTTTTAAACTGATGCCATAATTTTTCAACTTCGGGATATTCCTTTAATTTGTCTTTAAAATTTCTAAAAACCCCCCTTCCAGAATGAAGAATTCGCTGCAGTTCATCTTTTGCGATTGAAGAATGCAAAGTGCTTACAAAGTCCTCTCTAAGTGCAAAACCTTGAGAGGAATTCCATTCCGGTAAAGAATAAAAACTGTCTTCATTTTCGCTGACCTCTGAATTTGCAGGAACCAAAGTTGAATTTCTTGCGTCAACTAAAAAAGTCTGATCCTGATTTTCTAATGCCTGTTGGATTTCTCCTTCCAGTGTTGAGGTCAGTTCAAATACCATTTATTTTTCCAAATCTTCACGCTTTGTTATAATTCTAGAAACCAAACCGTAACTTACAGCTTCTGAAGAATCCAACCAATAGTCGCGTTCTGTGTCTTTTGTGACCTGCTCAACTGATTTGCCTGTCTGGTCTGCAATTATTTTATTAAGGATTGCCTTTGTTTTTTCCATTTCTTTTGCATGAATTTCAATGTCTGTGGCAACACCGCGCATCCCGCTTGATGGCTGATGAATAAGATAGCGGCTATTAGGAAGTGCGACACGGTTTTCTTTATCTACAGAAAGAAGAATAAGGGCTGCTGCACTTGCAATAAGCCCCATTCCAATAAGAATTACCGGTGATTTAATGAAGCGGATCATATCAAAAATTGCAAAGCCTGCGTCTACATCTCCGCCAGGGGAATCAATGTACATATAGATAGGTTTTTCGCTGTCATCGGCTTCAAGGACAAGGAGCTGGCGGACAATCTTTTCTGCCAGATCTTTGTTGATTTCACCAGAAAGAAGAATCTGGCGTGTTTTAATGAATTTTTCTGTAAGAGGATCCGGCATTTCCGGTGCTTTCTTTTTTGCGTCCTCTTCTTCAAAACGGATTTCTTTCATCTGTACGTCCATAAAAAATATGATGAGTTGCATTTTTTTTAATGCACTTTCCTATAATATAGCAAAAAAATTAAGCGTTTTCAATTTTTTTTATGCAGATTGATGAAGATTCTGATTTGCTGGATCAGAATTTATAAAATCGCAAAAAAACGGGTTCTGGCGACGCGAAAAACGAAGTATCTCCCTTATGAGATCCTCTTACGTTCTGCCTGCGTCCCATTTTTTGAGATTTTGGTATTTTAGCTTAAATTTTAGTTATATACATTGAGCGGGTAAACTAAGCCTTTTAAAGTTTTTATCGTATACAAATTATAAACTCTTACAGTATTACAGCCCTTTTGATTTTGCTTCGTTCCAGAATTGTTCGGCTTGTTTAAGGTTATTTTTTTCCATGGGGATTTTTTTCTGTTCCATCTGATGTTCCACGTATGTAAAGCGGCGGTAGAATTTCTGGTTTGTGCGGTTCAGGGCGGTTTCAGGGTCTACTCCGAGCATTCTGGAATAGTTTACGACGGCAAAAAGAAGGTCGCCGATTTCTTCCTCTACATGTAGCTGGGCTTTGTTTACATTTCCTGAAGAATCCTTAAGAAAGGGGGATTCCTGGCCGCATTTATTTTCAAGTTTGAGGCGGGCTTCCTGCACTTCTGCAAGTTCTTCCTGAACTTTTTGCAGTGCTTCTGAAATATTTTCCCATTCAAAACCCTTTTTTGCTGCTTTTTTCTGCAGTTTTGCGGCGCGTAAAAGCGGCGGAAAGCCCTGCGGAACTTCGTCCAGAATTGAATCTGATTTGCGGCCTTCTACGTTTTGCTTTATGCGTTCCCACTGGCTTAATACTTCAGAAGGTGTCTCTGCCTTGCCGTCGGCCTGCGATGCGCCCTGGCTTAGCGGCCATACGTGGGGATGGCGGCGTATAAGTTTGTCTGTAAGTTCTCGGATTGAATCTGCAATGGTAAAGGCACTGTCCTGTTCGTACATGTAGGAAATCATTGCGGTATTTAGGAGGACGTCGCCAAGTTCTTCTTTTGCGTGGGCGGAATCCTGTTGGGTTATTGCGTCTACGGCTTCAAAAGTTTCTTCTATAAGCGACTTGCGCATAGAAAGAGGCGTCTGTTCCTTGTCCCATGGGCAACCGCATGGGGAGCGCAGTGTATGGATTGTTTCCAGAAACCGGCGGAATTCCTTTACCGCATTTTCTGTGTTTTCCGGCTTAGGGTTATCTGAATGCATTGCGTCCTCCGTAAGGTTATTCGGCAGCAAGTTTTTTCTTTGACCATTCCTGAAGGAATTTTGACGGATCTTTGCTGAACAGAACTTTTGCAAGCAGTGTTGCTGCCTGCGGAAAAATCTGGCTTAGGATTATCTGCTGGTCTTCCGTGAATTTTCCGAGCACGTAGGACGCAATATCCTTGTCGGTTGGTTTTGTAAGTCCAAAGCGAAGGCGCCAGAAATCTGCTGTGCCGAAAACCTGTTTTGTTGAACGAAGTCCGTTGTGGCCGCCAAGTCCGCCGCTCCACTTAAAGCTTACGGTTCCCAAAGGAAGCTCCAGTTCGTCGTGAACTACAAGGGTTTCTTCTGGTTTGATTTTATAAAAATTCGCAAGTTCAATAATGCTTTCTCCGGAAAGGTTCATGTAGGTTTCCGGTTTTAGAAAATAGATTTTTGAAGGCATTTCTTCCGGGATTATAACAGGGCTTCCGTCTTTTTTTGCAAGAACGCCTGTCTGTGCGCACCAGGAAGCCAGCTGTTCAGGTTCTATTGCTGTATAGTTTCCTTTGAATTTAGACTGCCAGCTTAATTTGTCTGCAAACGGCAGAGCTGACTCAAACTGCCACGCTACGTTATGACGGGTTTTTTCGTATTCCCGTCCGTAGTTTCCTAAAAAAGCCACTAACTGAATCATGCGGCTATTATATAGAAAAAACTGTTTTGGGTGAATGCCCTGCGCCGGCAATGGAGGGGGCGCCGCAGGCGCTTGCGTAGTGTAACGGAGCAATGAGCGTTAGCGGAACCCCGGAACTGCCGTTACGGAAGAGACTGCGCTATTTTAAAATTGAAAATATAAAAAAAAGTACGTCCCTGAGATTTTTTTCTTTATTTTTTATAATCTTGTTATATAATTTTTACATCATAAGTTTTTATGAATTTTTTTTAACAAAAAAGGAGTTTTTGATGAAGAAGCTTATTCTAAAGTCATTGTCCATTTTAGGTATTGCTTTTATGTTTTTGTTTA
>Ga0256405_10009944_pt1 | contig 12784 bp, 5 predicted proteins | sample RumenRJG_02DNA_FD_189096 | JGI IMG/M metagenome (GOLD analysis project Ga0256405, IMG submission 189096) | Bovine rumen microbial communities from Lethbridge, Alberta, Canada - RJG_02 | ecosystem: Host-associated > Mammals > Digestive system > Stomach > Rumen | place: Canada: Alberta | collected...
GCCGGGAAGACCTCCGCCTTTACCGGCAACTCCGGAGTGGGAAAGTCCAGCATTCTCAACGCTCTGGACCCGGCGTTCGCCCTGGCCACCGGGGAGATCAGCGAGAAGCTGGGCCGGGGCCGGCACACCACCCGCCACGTGGAGTTCTTCCCCGTCTCCGGCGGTCTCATCGCGGACACCCCGGGCTTTTCCTCCTTTGAGGACGACGAGTTGCTGGAGAAGGACCAGTTGCCCTATGCCTTCCGGGAGTTTCGCCCCTACCTGGACGATTGCCGGTTCGTGGGCTGCGCCCACTGCAAAGAAAAGGGCTGCGCCGTCCTGGCCGCCTTGGACCGGGGGGAGATCGCCCCCAGCCGTCACCGCAGCTATGTGCGGCTCTATGACATGGCCAAGGAGATCAAGCCCTGGGAGAAGCCCAAAGAAACAGAATAGAGCAAATAGGAACCACCCGCCATCCTGCGGCATATCGTGAGGATGACGGGTGGTTTTGCGCGGCCGAAAAGCTGGGGATAGCCGTCCCTTGGACGACGTTGGAGACCTCGGAAAGGATGCGCCTTGCCCGGAAAGGAGGAATACGCTGTGAAAATGGTGATCGTCAACGCACCCAAGGCCCTTTCGGGGCTGCTGAAAAAGCTCTTCCACATCGGGTAGCATAGACAGGCCCTTCCCCGCATAGGGTGTGGAGAAGAAGCCATTACATCGGAGGCGACGCGTCTTCTCCGGGGAAAGGAAGGGTCACAGAATGGATTTGGAATGCAGACAGGAAACTGTCAACTGTTGGGAGGCGGTCGGCCGCCGGAAGGTCGAGCGGGAGGAGAGCGGGGAGATGATCGTTCCGGACGCCTGCCCCGATGTGGGGGAGGTCCTGGTCATCCGGCCGCGGCTCCTGCTCCAGCGGAGGGAGGCTGGGGAGGGCCGGGGAGAATTCGCCGGCCTGATCAAGACGACGATCCTCTACCGCCCGGAGGGAGAGAGCGGCGAGGCCGCCATGGAAGTGACCCTGCCCTTCTCCGCCACGGTGGAAGAGCCTGCCATCACGTCAGGCTGCATTCTCTGGACGGAGCCCCGGGTCATCACCGCGGACGTACATTTGCTCAATTCGCGAAAGGTCCTGGTCAAGGCGATCTACCGACTGGATGTGACGGCCTACTGCCCCCGCACGGAGTCCTTCCTGTCGTTGGCGGAGGACCCGGCGCCCTGGGGAATCCGCCAGCAGGAGGGGACGGTACAGGCCTTTCTCCCGGTGAGCATACAGGAGAAAGCCTTCACGTATCAGGACACCCTGACGCTCCCGGCCGGCCAGCCCGATCCGGAAGAGGTGCTGTCCCTGGAGGCCCGCTGCCTGTGCAAAGAGGCCCGTGTGGTCGGTGATAAGCTCCTGTTCAAGGGAGAGGCCGTATTGGACCTTCTCTGCCGGGATGGGGCAGGCGTATGCTTCCCTGTGCGGTTTCAGCTTCCATATTCCCAGGTGATGGAGGGAGAGGCCGACGGAGATATCTGTCAGGTTTCCATTCTTTTGTCGGATATAAGCTGCGTTCAGGACACAGAGGATCCCCGTTCCTTCCGGATCGACCTATCCATGACGGCCCAGGGAACAGTGCGCCGGACCCTGGAGATCCCGGTGCTCTCGGACCTGTACAGCACGACTTACGAGCTGGAGGCAGAGCGGGAGGCGGTTTCCGTCCAGACCCTCACCGACCGGGGCGAGGCCCAGGAGTCCACGCGTATCCTCCTGCCCTGGCCGGGAGAACAGCCGGAGGGAGCCTCCTGTCAAGACATCCAGGTCCGCCTGGTCCGCCCGACACTGCGCCGGGAGGGAGAGGACCTGTATCTGGACCAGGAAGTCGCGGTATCCGCCCTGTGTGTTGGGGAGACTGAAGCCTTCGGCCTGGAAAAGACCGAGACCATCTCTCACCGCTTGCCGGCGGGGGAGGGGGAGCTCTGCCTTTGGAGCGCGGAGCTCACCCGGGACCCGTCGACCCAGACCATGCCGGAGGGCCTGGAGGTCACCGTCCCGCTGACCTTCCGGTGGCTCCGTTTGGAGAAGGGGACCTGTCCCGTGATCCGGAGGGTGACCCTGGGAGAGAAGCGCCAAGTGGGAGAGGATACGCCCTCTCTGATCATCCGAGCGGTGAGAGGGGAGCAGACCCTTTGGGACATTGCCAAGGCCAACGGCGCCGCCCAGGAGGACATTATGGCCGCCAGCGGTCTCACAGACCCCGAGCTCTACTCCGGACAAATGCTGCTTATCCCCCGAAGTGCGAGGTGAAGTGAAACACATCGAGTTGTTCATGAGGGCAAGACCCGTGCAACCGGTTGCGAACAGGGAAACGATTCTTGCGCTCAATAAATGGAACGGGCTCCGGCAAGCTTGCCGGAGCCCGTTTAGGTTGATTATTGTTGTTGATTGATGCGAACCTCACTTCGCCAGGACCTTCTTCAGCTTGGCGAACCGGGGCATCCCGTTTTCCAGAGGCCGGTCCATCTCCCCCTGGATCAGGGGCAGCGCATAGTCGATGAATTCCTGCTTCACACCGTTGCCCTCGGCATTGATCCACTCCAGGGGGACCTTCCGCTCGGTGTTGGCGGCCTCGGTCAGGGGGACCAGTTTGGTCTGGCAGTGATAGCCGGCGGCGTCCCGGGTGCAGTCCAGGCCCACCATGTAGTCGGTCTGGCCGGACACGGCAGCCTCTACAGCGGCCTTACCCACGGCGTAGGCCTCGTCCACGTCGGTCTTGGAGGCCAGATGAGCGCCGCAGCGCTGGAGGAGAGAGAGCTCAATGCCGCGGACCTTCACGCCCATCTCCTTCTTTACCACGTCGGCCAGCATGGCAGCCAGACCGCCCAGTTGGGCATGGCCGAAGCCGTCGGTGGCGGAGGTCTTGGCCTCGGAGACGAAGGTGCCGTCGGCGTAGTGGATGCCCTCGGAGACCGCCACCAGGCAGTTGCCCTGGGCCTCATAGACCTTCTTTACGTCGGCCAGGAACTTGTCCATGTCGAAGTCCACCTCGGGAAGATAGACCAGATCGGGACCGGAGCCGGCCCAGGAGGCCAGAGCGGCGGCGCCGGCCAGCCAGCCGGCGTGACGGCCCATGATCTCCACGATGGCTACCATGCCGGTATCATAGACCCGGGCGTCCTGGTAGAGCTCCATGCAGGAGGTGGCGATATACTTGGCGGCGCTGGCGTAGCCGGGGCAGTGGTCGGTGCCGGAGAGGTCGTTGTCGATGGTCTTGGGCACGCCCATGATGTTGCAGGGATACCCCACCTTCTGCATATACTTGCTGATCTTGTTGCAGGTGTCCATGGAGTCGTTGCCGCCGTTGTAGAAGAAGTAACGGACGTCATACTTTTTGAAGATCTCCAGGATCCGCTGATAGTCGGTGTCGTCCACATCGGGGTCGGCCAGCTTGTACCGGCAGGAGCCCAGAGCGGAGGAGGGGGTGAACTTCATGAGATCCAGCTCAGCGGGGTCCTCCTGGCCCATATCGTAAAGCTGATCGCCCAGCACGCCCTTGATGCCGTGAGCCGCGCCGTAGACCTTGGTGATCTGACCGGAGGCCAGAGCGGTCTGAATGACGCCCTGGGCGCTGGCGTTGATGACGGCGGTGGGGCCGCCGGACTGACCGATGATGCAGGCGCCTTTTAACTGTTCCATAGTATGTTCCTCCTGTTTCGCACGAAGTTTGATGGGGGGAGCCCCCTTTTTTCTTGCCAAACAGTATATCACACTCAGGCGGCTCTTGCAATTCTAAAAAAAACTTGTTATGATAACAGCAGAAATCAACGGGCGAGGCCGCCCAAACGCGTGAAAGGAGCGGGAATTATGCCGTTAGTCACTACAACTGAAATGTTCAAGAAAGCTTATGAGGGCGGTTACGCCATCGGCGCCTTCAACGTCAATAACATGGAGATCGTCCAGGGCATCACAGAAGCAGCCAAGGAGGTCAACTCTCCCCTGATCCTCCAGGTGTCCGCCGGCGCCCGGAAGTATGCCAAGCACGTCTATCTCACCAAGCTGGTGGAGGCTGCCCTGGAGGACACCGGTCTGCCCATCGCCCTGCATCTGGACCACGGCGACAGCTTTGAGATCTGCAAGTCCTGCATCGACGGCGGCTTCACCTCCGTGATGATCGACGGTTCCCACCTCTCCTTTGAGGACAACATCGCCCTGACCCGTCAGGTCGTCCAGTATGCCCACGACCACGGCGTGGTGGTGGAAGGCGAGCTGGGCCGCCTGGCCGGCATCGAGGACGACGTGAAGGTCTCCGCCGAGGACTCCTCCTACACCAACCCCGACCAGGTGGAGGAATTCGTCAAGGCCACCGGCGTCGACAGCCTGGCCATCGCCATCGGCACCAGCCACGGCGCGTATAAGTTCAAGCCCGGCACCAAGCCCCAGCTCCGGTTCGATATCCTGGAAGAAGTCTCCCGCCGTCTGCCCGGGTTCCCCATCGTCCTCCACGGCGCTTCCTCCGTCATTCCCAAGTATGTGGACATCATCAACGCCAACGGCGGCAAGCTGAAGGACGCCATCGGCGTGCCCGAGGACCAGCTCCGCCAGGCAGCCCGCATGGCCGTGTGCAAGATCAACATCGACTCCGATCTCCGCCTGGCTATGACCGCCGGCATCCGCCAGACCTTCAACGAGGACCCCGCCCTCTTCGACCCCAGAGGCTACCTGAAGGTGGGCCGCCAGTATATCAAGGACCTGGTGAAGGACAAGATCGTCAACGTCCTGGGCTCTGACAACAAGGCCTGAGTCAAAACAGAATCATCCCCCAAAACGGCGCGGCATCCGCTGCGCCGTTTTCTAATAGGAGCGCCCTATGAACACACGACCTATCCTGAAAAACAAGATCTACCTCTACCTCACTGAGTTCTTCGCCGGAGTCTCTGTTATGGCGGTGGAATTGGGGGCCAGCCGTCTGCTCGCCCCCTATTTTTCCTCCTCCCAGATCGTCTGGACCATCATCATCGGCACCATCATGATCGCCATGGCCCTGGGCAACCTCTGGGGCGGGCGGATGGCGGACAAGGACCCCAACACCGATAAGCTGTACAAGCGACTGCTCATCGCGGCGGTGTGGATCGCCGCCATCCCGGTGCTGGGGAAATACGTGATCCTGGGCATATCCGGCCTGCTGGTGCTCACCGTCAGCACCAATTTCCTCATCATCGCCGCCTTCTGCGCCTGTATGGTGATCTTCGTTTACCCCTTGTTCCTCTTGGGCACTGTCACCCCCTCCCTGGTGAAATACACGGTGGACAGCCTGGATGACAGCGGCAAGACCGTAGGCACCCTGGGGGCATTCAACACCATCGGCAGCATCCTGGGCACCTTCCTGCCCACCTTTGTCACCATTCCGGCGGTGGGGACGGCGGTGACCTTCCTGCTGTTCTCCGGCATCCTGATGGCCATTGCCCTGATTTATTTTTTCAGCTCCAGAGCGGGCCTCCGGGCCTGTATCATCGCCCTGGTCCTCTTTATTCTCTGCACCATCTTCGGGAACAGCGGTTCCTTCGCTTTCTGGGACAAGACCCTGGTCTACGAGGGGGAGTCGGTGTATAACTACCTCCAGGTGAAGGAGCAGCCCGACCGGATGATCCTTTCCACCAACGTCCTCTTTGGGGTCCAGTCAGTGATGATGAAGAACGACGGTCTCACCGGGATGTACTACGACTACGCCCTGGCCGCCCCCGCCATGGCGGACCTGATGGAAAAGGAGGCCCCCCGGATCCTGGTCCTGGGCAACGGCACCGGGACCTATGCCCGCCAGTGCAGCCGGTACTTCCCGGAGGCCGCGGTGGAGGGCGTGGAGATCGACGAGAAAATCACCGACCTGGCCTATGCATATTTTGATATGCCGGACACGGTGGACGTGACCACCTACGACGGCCGGGCGTATCTTCAGGCAGTGGATACAAAATACGACGTGATCCTGGTGGACGCCTACCAGGACATCACCATTCCCTTCCAGATGTCCTCCACAGAGTTCTTCACCCTGGTGCGGGACCATCTGAACCCCGGCGGCGTCATGGCGGTGAACCTGAATATGCACTCTGATGGCGAGGGGAGCATCAACCAGGCCTTGTGCGACACCATCGCCGGCCTGTTCCCCTCCGTTTATACCGTTGACGTGCCCCACACCACCAACCGGGAGCTCTTCGCCGCCATGGACGGGGACCCGGCCCAGTGGCTGGCACAGAATAGAGGGAAGGTATCCGACGCCGCTTTGGCGGAGCACTATCGGACCATGGCCGACCGCCTGGAACGGTACCAGGGGGGCGACCACATCCTCACCGACGACCAGGCTCCAGTGGAGCTGTTGGGGATGCGGGCAATCGACGGCCTCATCCGGGAGGAGATCGGCTACTACCAGAATATTTATCGTGAGCAGGGGATCACTGGCCTGATGGATGCGTTTTGACCTGGCAGATGACCAGGAACGAGGAGAAAGGAGGCACGCCATGCTGCACATTCTGACCGGCCGCGCAGGCAGCGGAAAGACCAAGGAGATCTTCCGCCGCATGGCGGCAGCCGGCGCAAACCGCCCCCAGCTTCTGCTTGTCCCGGAGCAGGCCTCCTTTGAGACGGAACAGCGGCTGTGCCGGGAAAACGGAAACCGGGCGGGGCTGTACAGCGAGGTCCTGACCTTCACCCGGCTGGAAAACCGGGTCCTCTCTCTGGCCGGAGGCGGGGCCCGCGGGGTATTGGACGAAGGAGGGCGCCTCCTGGTGATGTATGCCGCCCTGCGTTCCGTTGCCTCCAATCTGAAGGTCTACGCCATGCACACCCGAAAACCGGAATTCCTCAACAGCCTTATTGCCACAGCGGACGAGCTAAAAAGCTGCTGTGTCAATGGCGAAGCCCTGCTCCGGGCGGGAGAGGAGACAGAAGGCTTGGACGGGGACAAGCTCCGCGACCTGGGGCTGATCTTCGGCGCCTACGAGGCCATGACCGCCCGGGGCAGCCTGGACCCCAGGGACCGTCTCACCCGCCTGGCGGACAAGCTCAGAGACTGCCCCTATTGCGAAGGGAAGGATGTATGGCTGGACGGCTTTACGGATTTCACCCCCCAGCAGGGGTTGGTGCTTCAGCGTATCCTCCGGCAGGCGGCCTCCGTGACGGTCTCCCTGACCTTGGAGCCAGGCAGGGGGGAGGAGGAGGTCTTTGCCCCTGCCCGCCGCACCGCCGCCTGGCTGAAACGGCTGGCAGGGCAGGCCGCCTCTCCCGTAACGGAGGAGCACATCCCAACCTGCGCCAGGGGACGGACAAAGCCCCTGCGCCACCTGGAGGCAAATCTCTTTGCTTTGCCCATGGAGCCCTATGACGGACCGTTGGAGTCCTGCGTCACCGTTGCCGCCATGCCCTCCCCCCGGGACGAGGTGTCCTGGGCGGCGGGGGTGATCCGGGATCTGGTGCGGGAGGGGTACCGTTATCGGGATATCGTCCTTACCGCCCGGTCTATGGAACGGTATCGGGACGATATCCGGGAGATCTTTGCCGCCTTTGATCTGCCGGTGTTCCAGGCGGAGAAAACGGATATCCTGCAAAAACCCATCTTCACCCTTATCACTGCCGCCCTCGACGCGGTAAACGGCGGCTACGATTATGAGGATATGTTCCGCTATCTCAAAACCGGTCTGGCGGGGCTGACCTTTGACCAGTGCGACCGGCTGGAAAACTACGTCCGGACCTGGGACCTTTGGGGCAGCCGCTGGACGGCAAAGAAGGACTGGACCATGCACCCGGCAGGCTACAGCCGGACCTTTTCCGAAGAGGACAGGGAACTGCTGGCAGAGCTCAACGCCCTGCGCCGCCAGGTGGTGGAGCCCCTTGAGACCCTCCGTCAGACCTCCGGGGACACCATCCGCAGCCAGGGGATGGCCCTCTATGCTTTCCTGGAGAGCATCGGCGCGCCGGACGCCTTAGAGGCCCGGGTGGCGTCCCTGCTGGAAGAGGGGGAGCCGGAGCTCTCCCGGGAGTACAGCCAGCTTTGGGAGATCTTCTGCGGGGCCCTGGAACAGTGCGTGGCCCTTCTGGGCGATATGGAAGCGGATTTTTCTGAATTCTCCCGCCTGCTGAAACTCCTGCTGTCCCGCTACACCGTGGGGACCATTCCCGCCTCGCTGGACCGGATCACCGCAGGGGACGCCCCCCGTTTATTCAACCGGTCCAGCAAGGTCCTGCTCCTTCTGGGGGCAGACGACGGGGCCATTCCCCAGGTGACGCCGGGGCAGGGCCTGCTCACCGACCGGGACCGGGAGCTTCTGGAGGGCTTCGGCCTGGAGCTCTCCGCCCGGGTGGAGGAGCGGCTCAGCCGGGAGAACACCATCGTTTACACCGCATGCACCCAGCCCACGGACCGGCTGTACGTCTCCTGGCCCACCGCCGGGGAGGCACGGCCCTCCTTCCTGGTGGAGCGGCTGTCCTATCTGTTTCCCCAGTGCGTTGTCCAGCCCGAGCCGCCTCTGGCTCCGGACCGCCTCATCACCCTGGCCGCCGAAGTCCCGGAGGCCAGGGCCGCTTTAGAGAAAACCTATGGAGAGGCCTTTTCCCGTCTGGACAGGGCCGCCGGGTGGAGCCGTGGCAAGCTGTCGCCCCGGGCGGTCCGACGGCTTTACGGTGAAAAGGTTGCTATGTCCGCCTCCCGGATGGACAAATATAAATCCTGCCATTTTGCTTATTTCCTGCAATACGGCCTGGCCGCCAAGCCGCGCCGCCGGGCCGGCTTTGATGCGCCGGAGTACGGAACCTTCGTCCATTACGTCCTGGAGCATGTTCTCAAGGCAGCAAAAGTGAGAGGCGGTGTTCCGAGCTGTTCCGATGAAGAGATCCGGGGCCTGACCCGCCAGGCTGTGTCGGAGTATGTCCACACCCAACTGGGCGGCATGGAGCACCAGACACCCCGGTTCAAATACCTCTTCCGCCGTCTTCAGGCGGGGGTGCAGGCGGTGGTGGACAACGTCGTCGACGAGCTCCGGGCTTCGGATTTCCAGCCCATCCTCTTTGAGCTGGGGTTCGGTTCCGGTCAGGACCTGCCCCCGGTGGAGGTGAAGTCCAACGGAATCACCCTGCGGATCTCCGGCTTTGTAGACCGGGTGGACGGCTGGGAAAAGGACGGACGGCTCTATGTCCGGGTGGTAGACTACAAGACCGGACGAAAGTCCTTTGACCTCACCGAGGTGTGGAACGGCCTGGGTCTGCAAATGCTCCTCTATCTGTTCACTTTAGAGGAGCGGGGAGAGGCCCTGCTGGGCACACAGCCCACCCCGGCCGGCGTTCTCTACCTTCCTGCCCGAGATGCGCTGGTCTCCGGCAGCCGGGCCATGGAAGCGACCCAGCGGCAGGCCCTTCTCGATAAGGAACTGGTCCGCCGCGGCCTGGTCCTGGATGACGAGGAAGTCATCCAGGCCATGGAGCACGGGGAGGGCGGGATGCGGTTTCTCCCCTTGAAGGTCAGCGCCCGGACCGGGGCCATTTCCGGGGACGCCTTGGTCACAGCGGAGAAGCTGGGCCGGCTTCGCCGGCACACCCGGCACATTCTGGAAGATATCTGCAAGGAAATTGCGGCGGGGAACATCGACGCCGATCCCTTCTGGCGGGGACCGGCGAAGAACGCCTGCCAGTACTGTGACTACGTCCAGGTCTGCCAGTTTGAGGAGGACCGGGATCGCCGCCGGTGGATCCCCACGGTGCGGTCCGGGGCCTTCTGGGAGAGCCTGGAGGAGGAAGGAGGGGAGAACCATGGCCGTACAGCGGACCCCTGAGCAGGAGGCGGTGGTGAAAAACCGGGGGGGCGCCCTTCTGGTTTCCGCTGCCGCGGGCTCCGGTAAGACCCGGGTCCTGGTGGAGCGCCTTCTGGATCGTATCCTCAACGAGGGAAAGAACATCGACCAGTTCCTCATCATCACCTTCACCCGGGCCGCCGCAGAGGAGCTTCGGGCCCGGATCGCCGGGGAGCTGGCGGAAGCCCTCCGGGCGCAGCCGGACAACACCCATCTGCGCCGGCAGACCGTGTTGGTATATAAGGCCCAGATCTCCACCATCCATGCCTTCTGCACAGTTCTCCTCCGCCAGTGGGGTCACCTCCTGGACCTCCCGGCGGACTTCGCCCTATGTGAGGATGAGGACAGCGCCGTGCTCATGAAGCGGACGCTGGACCGGGTCCTGGAGGCCCGGTATGAGGAAGTGGACCCGGAGGGTACCTTTGCCGCCCTGCTGGACGTGCTGACGGCAGGCCGGGACGACAGCCGCCTGATGGATATCGTCCTGGACGTCTTTGGAAAGATCCAGAGTGACGCCGACCCATTGTGCTGGCTGGAGGAACAGCGAAAGACTTTGGACCTGTCTGGGGTCACCGACGTCGGTCAAACGCCCTGGGGGGCGCTCCTTCTGGAGGACGCCGCCCAGACGGCCGCATACTGGGCCGGACAGATGGAAAAGGCCCTGGACCTGGCCCGCCGGGATGAAGCGCTGGAGCACGCTTACGGCGACAGCCTGTCCGTCACGGCGTCCTGCCTCCGATCACTTGCGGACGCAGCGGGGGAGAGCTGGGATGCAGCCTCCGGCCTGTCGGTGGAGTTCCCTAAATTCAAAGGAGCTCGCGGGGTCCAAGACCATGAAGCGCAGGAGCAGATCAAGGCCATTCGGACCCGCTGCAAAAAGGCGGTGGAGAGCCTGACGGCCTCCCTTTCCGGAACAAGCTCCGATCTCCTCTCCGATTTGGCCTTGGTGGCCCCCGCCATGGAGGGCCTGATCGACCTGGTGGAGGATTTTTCCGCGGCATACGCCCAGGAGAAGAGCAAGCGTTCTCTCCTGGATTTCTCCGACCTGGAGCACTATGCGGTCAAGCTTCTGGTGGCCCCAGACGGCACACCCACCGAGGTTGCCAGACAGTGGGGGAGTCAGTACGCCGAGATCATGGTGGACGAATATCAGGACACCAACCAGGTCCAGAACGCTATTTTCAATGCCCTGTCCGATCAGGGCAGGAATCTCTTCATGGTGGGGGATGTCAAGCAGTCCATCTACCGCTTTCGCCTGGCCGATCCTACGATCTTCTTGGAAAAGTACCGAAGCTATGCTCCATGGACCTGTGCGGAGGAGGGTGAGCCCCGGACTATCACCATGTCCAAGAACTTTCGCTCCCGTCCCCAGGTATTGGAGGCCGCCAACGATCTTTTCCGGGCCATCATGTCAAGGCGGCTGGGAGAGATGGAGTACACCGAAGCCGAAGCCCTCTATCCCGGCGGGACCTTCCCGGCGGGGGAGGGCTATGAGACCGAGCTCCACGTCCTTGACTTTTCCGACGACCCGGCCCTCACCGAGGACAAGGAGAACAAGAATTTTTTGGAAGCCCGCTTCACCGCCCGGCGGATCGCAGCCCTGTTGGAGGCGGGATTCCCGGTGGCCGACGGCCAGGGCGGGACCCGCCCCCTGAAACCAGAGGATATCGCGATCCTCCTGCGCTCCCCGGGCCCGGTCCGTTCCTATTACACTTTGGCATTGGAAGAGCAGGGGATCGCCTGGTCCGCCGAAGAGGGCAGCGACTTTTTTGAGACCACGGAGATCTCCTCCGCCCTCTCCTGGCTCCAGATCATCGATAACCCCCGGCAGGACATCCCCCTTCTGGCGGCCCTCCGCGCCCCGGTGTGGGGCTTTGACGGGGACAAGCTGGCGGAGATTCGCACCAAAGCACCGGGAGACTATTACACGGCTCTGGAGACCGCCGCCGCTGAGGGGGACGATGCCTGCGCCGATTTCCTGGCTCTGGTCACGGCCCTCCGGCTCTTCGCGGCCGAGGCCGACAGCGCCGCGCTCCTCCGGGAGATCTACCGGAGACTGAACTTTTTGGAAATCTTTTCCGCCATGCCTGGCGGGGAGAAGCGGCGGGAGAACCTTCTGGCCTTCTCTGATCTGGCCCGACGGTTTGAGGGCGCGGGGCATAAGGGCCTTTTCCCCTTTCTCCTCCACCTGGAGCGGGTGCGAGAGAGCGGCGGCCTTCGCGCCTCTGCTTCCGCCGCCAAGGAGAGCGCCGGGGTGAAGATCCTCAGCATCCATCGGTCCAAGGGCCTGGAATATCCTGTGGTCTTCCTCTGCGGCCTGGGGCGGCGCTTTAATTACAGTGACCTGCAAAAGCCCGTTCTGTATCACCCGAGGCTGGGCCTTGGGCCCAAGGGGGTGGACCGGGAGACCATGGTGGAATTCACCACCACCGCCCGGACAGGGGTGGCCCTGGCCCTGAAAAAGGAACTTTTGGCCGAAGAGATGCGCCTTCTTTACGTCGCGATGACCCGGGCCAAGGAAAAGCTGATCCTGGTCCACAGCCTGGCCTATGGTGTCAGCGATTTGAAAAACCTGGCAGACAGCGTCTCCCTTCCGGCGGACCCCCGGTTCCTGGCTTCCTGCTCCAGCGTGGGACAGTGGATCCTGCTGGCCGCCATGGCCCGCCCTGAGGGCGAGCCGCTGCGCCGGGCGGCAGAGCGGGAAGACCTTTCCCTGCCCGAGGTTTCTCTGGGCCCGGCGTGGAAGATCGCCTATCACACGGGAGCCGTGTCTCAGGAGGTTATCCGTGAGAAATCTAAAGGGGTGGAAGGAGAACACCCCCGGCTCGCTACAGAAGAGATCGTGGACCGCCTCCTGTGGCGGTATCCCTTCCAAACGGCTGCCACCACCCCCGCCAAGGTCACCGCTACCCAGGTGGCCCGGCAGGATGTGGAAGACCCGGGTAGCTTTCTTCTCCGGGAGGCAGGAGAGCCGGAGCCTTTCCATCGTCCT
>Ga0256405_10009945_pt1 | contig 12784 bp, 9 predicted proteins | sample RumenRJG_02DNA_FD_189096 | JGI IMG/M metagenome (GOLD analysis project Ga0256405, IMG submission 189096) | Bovine rumen microbial communities from Lethbridge, Alberta, Canada - RJG_02 | ecosystem: Host-associated > Mammals > Digestive system > Stomach > Rumen | place: Canada: Alberta | collected...
TGCCCGATGGGGCCGCCATCCGCGCGGCAGCCGTCGGAACCTCTCTTCATCAATATAGCACATTCATGTTAAATGGGCAATACTGTTGTTTCTTTTATAACAACAGATTGACGGCCATGCCCGTCGCCCAGGCAAAGGCCACGGTGAACAGGATGTAGAGGACGAACCGCCGCCAGCGCCGGGGCGCAGCACAGGCACAGCGCCAGCAGTACAGTCAATAGCTTTTTCATCCTGCATGCCTCCCTCTGTGGTCGTCCAATTTGACATATCGCGCGCTTCGTCTTGCCTCCCGCGCGTCACACCGATAACTGACATTCTGTCACTGCTTAGTATACACCAACAATGACATACCGTCAACATCCTGCGCACATGATGACTATATTTTTACTCGGCATTTTTTCTGTTCTGCTGGGATAAATGGAGATCAAGCGAGGCAATAGGGAACGACCTCTCAGTCACCGACTTCGTCGGCGACAGCTCCCCTGAAAGGGGAGCCAAGGCTGACGCATGGTCCTTTCCCCTGGCTCCCCTCTCAGGGGAGCTGGCGCGCGAAGCGTGACTGAGAGGTCGTTCCCCTCCCCCAACATTCCGTTCCCCCGCGCTTGCAATCCGTCCACAAATCCACTATAATATTCCGAGAGCAAGGGATTGACGGAGGTCTGGCAATGAACGACCTGATCGGTTTTTTTGATTCGGGCATGGGTGGCATCAGCGTGCTGCACGCGGCGCGGCGGCTGATGCCGGAGGAGAACTACCTCTTCTACGGCGACAACGCCAACACCCCCTACGGTCCGCGTCCCCTGGAGGAGATCCGGGCGCTGTCGGCGGCGGGGATCGACGTGCTTCTGCGGCGCGGCGTGAAGGCGGTGGTCATCGCCTGCAACACGGCCACCTCGGCCTATGCCGAGATTGTGCGTGCGGAGCACCCGGAGCTGCCCATCATCGGCATGGAACCGGCGCTGAAGCCCGCCCACTTCGCCCGCCACGGCGGCAAGGTGATCGTACTGGCCACGGCGGCGACGCTGCGGCTGCAAAAGTTCGAGCGCCTGATGGACCGCTACGGCGACGACGCCATCCCGGTGGTCGGCGAGGGCCTGGTGGAGCTGGTGGAGGCCGGTCGCGCCCGCACCCCCGAGGCCGGGGCCAAGGTCCGCGCCCTGCTCGCGCCCTATGCCGACCAGCAGATCGACGCCGTGGTGCTGGGCTGCACCCACTATCCCTACCTCCGCGCCCACATCCAGGCCGCGTTCCCCCAGGCCAGTCTCTTCGACGGCCGCGACGGCACCGTCCAGCGCCTCAAGTCCCAGCTGGAGAAGTACGGCCTGCGCACCCGCGGCACCTGCGGCACCATAGAATACCAGTCCTCCGCCGGGGAATCCGCCGTCCAAAGGATGCAGCGGTTCATGGAGTGGATGGACGAATAAAAAGTGGAGCGTTGAACAGCGGCTGTTCAACGCTCCACTTCCAGCTTTGCACTCTGCTCAGATCCCCTTCGGCTTGACATAGTGCGGCATCACGATGCCCTCCTTGTCGAAGCGGGCCTTGATGCGGGTGCGGATGTCTCGCTCGATGCGCCAGTGCTCGCCCACGGGGCACTGTGCCGCCACGCGGACCAGCACGGCGTCGGTATCGAAGGAGAGTATGCTCATGACGTCCGGGGCGGCGGTGAGGCCCTCGATCTCCTGCCCCGCCTTCTCCATCTCCTCGGTGATGATCGCCACCAGCCGCTCCTGGTTCTCCTCATAGGGGCAGCGGATGTCCACGATGGCCCGCTTGTAGTCCCGGCTCATGTTGGTGATGGTGCGGATGTCGCCGTTGGGGATGGTGTAGACATTGCCGTTGTAGTTGCGGATGACGGTGGTGCGCACGGCGATGGCCTCCACCTCGCCCTGGAGCCCGTTGATATCCACGATGTCGCCCACGGAGATGCTGCCCTCGCCCCAGATGAACAGGCCGGAGATCACGTCCTGCACCAGGGTCTGGGCCCCGAAGGCGATGGCCACGCCGCCGACGCCGGCCAGCGTGAGGATGCTGGTGACGTTGACGCCGAACATGCTCAGCACCACGGTGACGATGATGAAGTACATCAGGTAGTTGAACACGCTGGTGATCAGCGACCGCAGGGTGTCCACCTGATGGGCGCTCTTGAGCAGCCGCTGCCCCCGCGACTTGACGAGGGAGCGGATCATGCGGTGCCCCAGGCGGATGATTATCGCCCCGATGAACACCGCCGCCGCGGCCATCAGCACCCGCGCCGTCAGCGCGGGCAGCCCGGTGAAGAACGAGCCCGCGGTGGAGCCCGCCGACTCGATGATGCCGCTGACCTCCTCCACCACCTCGCTCATGGGCTGAGCAGCTTCCGCCAGAAAGAATCGCGGCATGCGCTCACCTCCATTCCGTGGACCGCCGCTCCGGCAGCTGCGCCAGCATCGACGCCGCCAGCATCAGCGCGCACCCCAGCAGCCGCCGCCCGTCCAACAGCTGGCCGTCGAACCAGCCCAGCTTCGTGGCGATGAACTCGCCCAGCGCGGCGAACACCGATTCGAGACACATGATCAGCGAGGCCAGGGTGGGATCGGTGTACTTCTGCCCGAACAGCTGGAGCGTGTACCCGATGGCCCCCGACACCAGCGCCGCGTAGAGGATGTAGGGCAGGCAGTCCGCGATGCCCTGTAGCGTGGGATGCTCGAACAGCAGCGCCACTATCCCTGCCACCACCGCGCCCACGCCGAACTGTATGGCGCTGAGCTTGATGGTGTTCAGGTTTCCCGCCAGCCTGTCCACCGACAGGATGTGAAAGGCAAACACAAAGGCGCAGCCCAGCGTCAGCCAGTCGCCCGGATTGATCGAAAAGCCCTCGCCCACGCACAGCAGCCAAAGCCCCGTCAGCGAGATCGCCACCCCCAGCCACACGATCCGCCGCACCCGCCGGCCCATGAACAGCCCCAGCAGCGGCACGATCAGTATATACAGTGCCGTCACAAAGCCCGAGTTTGTGGGAGAGGTGTGCACCAGGCCGTACTGCTGCAGCATCGACGCCACCCCCAGTATCGTCCCGATCACCAGTCCCGCCTTCAGATGCGCCTTCAACGACGGCTCCTCCGCCCGGGGTCCGCCGCTCAGCCGCGTGAATAACGGCGTCGCCGCCGCCAGAACGATAAACGTGATCGTGAACCGCACAAATACAAACGTCGCCGGCTCCACATAGTCCATCGCGCTCCCCTGCGCCACAAACGCCATGCCCCAGACCACCGCGCAGGCGATCAGATAGAGACTGCCCTTCAACTGCCTGTTAATAAAGAATCATCCTTCCAATTCAAGCCTCGCTCTGCCTCTCAGTATATCACCTCATTATTGAAACAAAGTTACCGCACCCCGCCTCCAAAACTCTTAACAATCAAATTCCCGCCCACCCCTTGACATTCTCCCCCACCAATGCTAAAATATATAACGTTCGAGCGACAAAGCCGAACAAAACAGAATATGGTCGTATGGCTCAGTTGGTAGTACGTACTGGTCGAGTTGTCAAACTAAATAAGGTCGCATGGCTCAGTTGGTAGAGCACGCTGACCAGATTGGCCAATTAAAACTGTATAGTCTTGCGACAAAATTACCCAATATGCACCGTTGGCTCAGTCGGTAGAGCATCGTGTTCACATCGCGGGGGTCGCTGGTTCGAGTCCAGCACGGTGCACCACGGTCCGTCCGAAAACACAGTTTTCGGACGGCTTTTTTGTGCATTATTCACAATATTGCCTTTGGCGCTGTAGAAACAGGACTTGAACCTGCACGAATCGTAATGATCACTAGAACCTGAATCCACCTAAATCCTGTTAAGTATATAATAGGTAAGTAAATTTCGGGCAGGGATCATTTTGGACGGAAGTTTGGACGACTTCTCCCACACACAAAACCAATTAATAGCATTATAACCCTCAGAAAAGAATTATGTCAAGGCAAAAGTCAATAGCCTTGACGCTTGGTAGGTCATCAGATCGATTTATACTGAATTGCTAATTAAGTATTTTGTCAGATAACAACAGTTCAAAGATAGGGGCACTTTTTCAGAATAAGGAATTCTAACTAAAGAGATTCTGTTTGCTATTGCGTATTGAGCTTTGATGTTATCATACTTTAATTCTATCATTTGTGGGTGGAGTAGTGTTTTTGAGGTGTGTATAGTGCCGGTAAAAGCACGCTGTGCAGAAAACTTAGCTCTATGACTGGCATCATGTGAGATACAAAGATGTCCATTGAGATTTTTACTAAAGAATTAGCCAACATATCAATACAATGGTTCTGATGGCGGAGGCAAAACTGCCTTAACAAAACACATATTGGGAAAAGCTGGAGGCATCGGAACACCGTGAACCGCAATAGGCTGGCAGGGAACCTACTCAAGGCAACTATATAATGACAATTACTGAAAGGAAGTGCTGTGATTTAATTATAAAAGTTTGTCCCAAAATATTGATTTTTGCCCCAAGATATGATAAGATAAAAGTGGCTCCTTCCATGGCTTGCATGCGAGTGGAAGAATTAGAATATCACATTTCAAATGAGGGAGGAATAGCAGCTAGCTTGAACCACAGTGAGCTGCTTGAGATGCTATGAAAAAGCAGAACCTAATTAATCTTGTCAGGTATCATACTGAGAAGAATGATGAGGCTTTTGCTGCTGAGGTCGCAAAGATTGCCAGGGAGTTTGAAGAGGCTGGAGATGAAGCTGTTGCGCAGTACCTGATGGAAATGGTATCCAGTGCAAACTTCTATGTGCCTCAATCAAACTATAAGAATCTTCGCTTCCTGAAAAAGGTGGAGTACTCATCAAATCCGCTTCTCCTGCCCAGTATTATCGAAGAGGATGTATTGGGCATTACAAGAGCAATCAGTAACAAAACCGGTATGTCTAAGTTTCTGTTTTACGGTGCCCCTGGGTCTGGAAAGACGGAGACCGTATTTCAGATTGCCAGGATCTTGAATCGGGACATCCTGTCGGTTCCATTTGAACAGCTTGTGGACAGCCGACTGGGTGAAACGGCTAAGAATGTATCTCTTCTGTTTGAGGAGATCAATCATCTCTCATACGGTAAAGTCCTTATTCTGTTTGACGAAATAGACGCATTAGTACTTGATCGCATTAATCGAAATGATCTTCGTGAAATGGGACGAGTTACTTCCGTGTTCCTGAAAGGCTTGGACAACTTGAATGAAAACGCGATACTTATTTCAACGACGAACTTGTTTGATAGTTTGGATAAAGCACTAATCCGGAGATTTGACGCAACGGTGTCTTTTAACCGCTATTCGAAGGAAGATCTTGTTGAGATTGCAGATTCTTTTTTGAAGATGACGCTAAAGAAATCACCTACCTCCAGACAGGATATGCGGCTGTTCAACAAGATTTTGAGTAATCTCGTTGAGTTGCCCTATCCTGGTGACTTGAAACAGATTATAAAAACAGCAGTCGCCTTCAGCGATGAATCCTATGAATATGATTATCTGAGAAAATTATACCTGGCTCTAAATGGCAACCCTAAAACAGTGGATATTCAGGAACTGAAAGACGGTGGATATACCACAAGGGAAATTGAGATTCTGACCAGAATACCGAAGAGTAGCGTTTCAAGGAAGCTGAAGGAGAACTGATATGAATTCGATTTTACAGGTTAAACTGAATTTTGCGAATGAACAGAACAATCAACGCCCTGCAGGGAAGAACTTGCGGGCCCATACAGAGGTGCCTTCTGAAAGGATCGATGAGATGATTGAAGGCCTCAGGTCTGTACTGAGATACTACCGTGGTACACCAAAGCTTGTAAACAATATTCTGATAGATGTGAACTACAATGATATAATAGCTAAATCCAGAAGAATTCAGGAAATCCTGAAACCAGTAGGTAAGCATACCAATGATATAGTGGTGGGAGCAAGGTTCTCTGATGCTCCGGCTGGTCAAGAGAATCATATCATCACGTATTATGTTGATGAGGAAACGATTAACCAGACAATCCATGATTTGTCCATTGCCAAGCAGTTCTTAATCAATGAACTTGGAGGCAAGGCGACATACGAGAACTTTACTGAAGGAAAGAACACCGATAAAAAGGATACGAAAAAACTCCACTATGAGAAGTATTCTCTTTCTAAGTCCAGATTGAGGGGGATCATTGTTGATTGCTCAGTTATTTCGTCATTCTCTGTTCCATCTATTACAAATGCTCCGGATCGTGAGAGTTTTCTGATCACCTTCTATAAAACGGAATTGTCGCTTTCCAGTCTCCTGGAGAAATTGGAAATCGACGAACGGTTTTTTCCATATACGTTCTGTGGAAATGATACAATCTCAGCTACCAGGGAATTGTATAATGTTCTGAGCGAAAAAGTCCCTTACATGATTTCGATGATCTCTTCGGATTTCTCCAGAATAAAACTGGAAGAGATCGTGAATAAACGTTCTGCTGAGGACATTGTAATACCGGATCCACAGAATGAACCTATAATCGGTGTAATTGATACCTTCTTCGACGAATCTGTGTATTTTGGAAAGTGGGTTGAGAATATAGATTATCTGGACGATATAGAAAAGTATCAGTTGCAGGATGCGGACAGGGAACACGGTACTCAGGTAACATCAATCATCGTTGACGGCCCGAGAATGAATCCATGGCTAGAGGATGGCTGCGGAAGATTTCGTGTACGACATTTTGGGGTATGTTCAAACAGAATCCAGACTGCTAGGCTTGTTAGCAAGGTTAAAACAATTATAGAAAGAAACCCTGATATTCATGTTTGGAATTTGTCTCTGGGTACAGAGGACGAAGTGTCTCGAAATTTCATCTCTTATGACGCTGCTGCACTGGATGAGATTCAGGCTCAGTATAATGTTGTGTTTGTGGTATCCGGAACAAATGATAATCGAACCGAGCAGCCTGATGTGCTGAAAGTTGGGTCGCCAGCTGATTCCTTGAACTCAGTTGTGGTGAACTCTGTGAGACGGGATGGCCGCCCAGCATCCTATTCCAGAAGAGGGAACATCCTTTGCTTTTTTAATAAACCAGACGTCTCTTACTATGGCGGTGATTATGATGATCGAATTATGGCATATTCTCCAAACGGGGAAGAAGCAGTGTATGGAACATCTTTTGCTGCACCGTGGATTAGCCGAAAGCTATGCTATCTGATTGATGTGATGGGGATTCCCCGTGAGGTTGCAAAGGCTTTGCTTGTTGATTCTGCAGCCGGATGGGAATATAAACAGTACACGTACCAGAACAAGGACATAGTTGGGTACGGAATCGTTCCGATAGATATTCAGAATGTTCTCTCGACGAATAATGATGAGATTAAATTTGTTGTTTATGGTACTTCAGAAAGCTATAAAACAGCAAATTATTCGATTCCTGTTCCAAGGGACGAGGATAATAAATATCCATACGTTGCGAGGGCAACTCTTTGCTATTTTCCTGAGTGTAGTCGGACACAAGGCGTGGACTATACAAACCGGGAATTGTCACTTGCATTTGGAAGAATTAAGAATGATGGTACTATAGAAGACATCAATGATAATGTACAGGATGAAAATGGAGCACATGTTGATGAAAGAAAATCGAGAGCAGAGTTTAGAAAGTGGGAGAACACAAAGTTTATCTCAACGGTCCTAAAAGACAGTCTCAAACCGAGAAAGTCTTACGGTGAGAGGCTTTGGGGAATGACTGTTACATCAAAAGAACGGCTATCTACGCGCATGAAAAAAAATTTGAATTTTGGCGCAGTGATCACTCTAAAGGAGTTGAATGGGATCAATCGAATAGATGATTTTGTCAAAGCATGTACTTTGAGGGGATTCATCGTTAATAGATTGGATGTTCAGAACAGAATCGAGATTTACAATTCGACACAAGAAGAAATTGTCTTTGACTAATCAGAACTGGTGGCGTAACTAAATAGATTAGTACCTGTGGAATTATGATAATCAGTACTGATAAAACTAGATGAAGAACGTTTGTTGTAGGAGATGAAAATATGGAAAAAGTCAGACTGTTAAAGTACAACAAGGAAATGGGTACTTGCGTTGAGTTATATAAGGATAAAAATGAAAGGCTACTCGTTGTTAAGCGTATTAGAAACATTCAACTGCCGATTTGTGAAGCGCTTTTTACTAAAGAACAACAGGCGCTCCAAAGACTCAGAGGTTGCGAAAACATCGTAAAGATTTATAATGCAGATGTTCGTCTCCAGAATGATGGCATGGGGAAAGAGGGAATTATCCTCATGGAGTATATCAATGGAGAGACGTTGTCAAAGAAGATCGAGAGTATTTCCTCCGTGCAAGTGAAGTATGGTATAATAAAACAACTCATCAATGCGGTTCGCTATGCCCATAATAATTCAGTGATTCACCGTGATATTAATCCTTCCAATATATTGATAACAGAAGATAATAAAGTAAAACTTATAGATTTCGGAACCGCCAAGATACGAGGTCATATCCAACAAGGTACAACATATCAGTTCGCAACAAAGAATTACTCGGCTCCCGAAGCGGCACAGCATAGTGGAAATGCAACAGAAAAAAGTGATATATATTCTTTGGGTGCAGTAATTTATTTCGTTTTCACTGAAGAAGATCCTCCTGTTGCTTGTGAAATGGAGGATACTATTTGTGAAACTCCCGGTTTGGACACAACATTGAAAAATATACTTTGCAAGATGTGTGCGGAAGATCCAGAGGATCGCTATGAAAGCATAGATGATTGTGAAGACGCATTTGAACCGTTGTATTCAAGATATTGTAGAAGCAACGAGGAGTATTGCTTTGTTGTGCCCCTAGAAGTATTTGAGTCGATGCGAAAAATGCATATTGTGAGGGAGCGATTGACAAAACAGCAGATATGCCAAGAATATTTACGCTCCCAGTTCTCCGGTGCTTACGCAAGCTGTATGCGTCAGGGAGATGGGATGATACGATTTGATGGTAGAAGTGTTTTCATGGAATGCAAATATGAGGACGACGGTTTATTTATCGTTGGTAAAGTTGCTAAACTAGAAGCTTGCAAGAAAGAACAGAGACGTCGATACTCTCTTGAGACGCAGGGAATATTTCATTTTTATCCCGAATCAAATAAGCGACAGGCATACCAGCATAATAATACGAATCTTGAACTATTCAATGCAATACTTGACTTCGATGATGACCTAAAGTCAAGAAAAAACATAAACATAGAATTTGATAATCAATTTGGCATATGGGAGAGATTTTTAAGAGTAATGATAGATGATGCCTCAAAAAATGCTATACGACTTAAATATAATATGATGATACAGGAAGAAGATATCTTATTATTCTCTATATCGGATGATATAGCTTTTGACGATGTCTTTTCTAATGAGACCACATTTTGTATTGAAAGTGAATCCGATCATTCATCATCAAAAAAACTAACTGAAATAGGAATGTTTCTCGAGTACAGAGATGATGGAACGGTGCTAGCGATTAAGAGATCCAATCGAAGAATAACTTTGCCAAAATCAGGTACAATTTGTGTCGATTATAAAAAGGATATCGCTCAGTATGAACGCCAATTGAACGCTTTGCATGAATTTGTGAAGGCAGAAACCAATAACAATGAGGACTTAAAGGCGATATTTGTTGGTATAGAGTCGCCAGAGAAGAAGCCTCAGGTTAATAGACTGGTCTTTTTTGACAAGCATCTTGATCTAACACAAAAGAAGGCTGTAAAAAAGATACTATATGCTGATGGTATAGCGCTTGTTCAGGGACCACCAGGTACGGGTAAGACTAATGTGCTAGTTGAAGTAGTAAGGCAGATACTAAAGGAGAATGCGGAAAATCCCGCCTCAAGACAAAAGATTCTTATTGTTTCACAGGCACATTCAGCGGTTGATAAACTGCTATCAGATTTGTCGCCGCATATCGGATGTGGGACATCATTAATTCGAATAGGCACAGAAGATAAGATTGAGGAAAGTATTAATCAAAAGTATGGTATTAATACATCTAGAGTAAAGTGGGCTCAAGACAGTGTTGATAGTTGTAAAAAAGAACTTGAAGCAAGGCTAAGCTGTTTGGACGTGGATGAAAAGCTATTCGAGGAGTACATCTCCGCAAAAGACGATTTGCACATTATTGGTAAAGATAATGAAGAGCGTATTCTTGCAGAAGAATGTGTATCGAGTTTTGAAAAGAAGTATGCAGGAGTTATAGGCCGAAAAGAATTCCAACAGTGTGTTATCATGAGCAAATGGTGTCGCCAATTGGAAGAAAGCAATGAAATAGGCGAGTATTATATAAAGGATGCTGACATTGTTGCGGGGACATGTTCTGGATTCTTGGCTGATAAAAATGTACGCGAGATTGTATTCGACTATGTAATTGTTGATGAGGCTGCTAAAGCCACTCTGCCAGAAATAATGATGTCTATTGTAAAAGCGAGAAAGGTTATTATGGTTGGAGATCATAAACAATTACCACCTGTATTCCATACTGAAGTACTTGATAAGAATTCAGGTATAAATGTCGAAGAGTTGAAAGCGTCTGGCTTTGGGAAGCTGTTTGATATGCTTGAGACTGACTTTAAGCAGGTGCTCTCAACCCAGTATAGAATGCATCCATGTATAGGAGATTTGATTAGTTTGATGTTCTATAATGGCGAAGTTCAAAATGGAGTTACGGAGCAGGAGAAAGCCATAGAATTACCTTTTTTGCAGAGCAATCCTATTCTGTGGATATCAACCTCAAAATGCGAGAACAGGATGGAGAACAGGAAAGGTATTAGCAATAGGACTAGCTATGTCAACCAGCTTGAAGTGACAGGGATCCAGAAATGTCTTGTGAGGATAGACAAAGAAATGGCAGACCATCCTTTCAAGTATTCAGTAGGTGTGATTACACCATACAAGGCGCAATTGGATTTGATCCGTGAACGAACAAAGCAGCTGGGATTGAGGAATATAAAGGTGGACGTTAATACTGTGGATGCATTTCAAGGTAGCCAGAGGGATATTATAATATACTCTACAGTAAGGAGTAATAATCGCAGATCAATAGGGTTTATCAAAGAACAGGCGAGACTCAATGTTTCCTTCTCAAGAGCGATACGAGCATTGATTATCATAGGTGATTACGATTTTTTGGGGGACACTACAATACATAAGAATCTATATCCAATGATTCAATCGTATATCAAGGAAAAGCCTGAATGCTGTAAAGTTATAGAGCTGGGGGGAATTTAAGTGTTGTATTCTTGGCAAAAAAAGGTAGAAAAATACATTCCGAAGGACATAGAAGGCTATGATTATGCCTGTACCATCCCTGTTTATGTCCCTATCAGAGTGTTTAATGCTACAATACTGGAAAGGCAAACTGAGAACTTGCCTTTTATCTATGAATGCTTAATGAGCGCTGTTAGTATTGAACATATGACAATTGACGAGCTCTCACAACAATTTGGAGTAGAAAACAGTATAATGCTTCAAATGGTTTCACAGCTCGACATGAGTCAAATGGTGATGACTTCTGGTGAGAATGTAAAATTGACAGATAGGGGAGTTGAGTATCTAAAGAGACAGAAAATGGTAAAGATTGTAAAGAAGGATTTGAGACCACTATACCTGAACCAAATTACAGGTGAGATTACTGATGAGAAACCTGCTGGATATTACCGTATTCTAGATAGTAAGGACGTATATCTAGAGGGATTGTATGAGGCAGATCTGCAAAACGTAAGAGCACAGTTCGATCAAGTAAGTTTCCTCTACGAACAGAATCAAGTTTCAAAAGCGATATTTAATTCAGATCAGGGGAAGGTAGAATTGTATCGAATTATTGATGTTATACAAAAAGAATTAGTTTACATAAAAGATAGCTGCTGTATCTATGTGAATAGGGAGGATAGGTCTCTTCGATTCGAGTTTACTTCTCAGAATAAACGATATGCCGAGGTATTAAAGGATCAATTTTTGAATGGGAATTTGGGGGCCTCAAAAATGGACTCAAGAGGCAAATACTTAAAGGCTGCTTATGGGAGTATAAATGACTTTCAAACTCCAAGACAATTGGTAGATGCTGTTTTGAAACCAACGGCAAAAGCTGAGAGATATGCAAATATGGAAGAAGCATATTATGCAGATCGTACTCTTTTGGATGGAGAACTAGAGGATATACTTTATAATTGTAATTATTTCAACCCGGATACTATTATGATAGAAACGCCTTGGCTTAGTGATTTCAATACTGAATGGTATATTGCTGCAGCAAGTATACCCTCTGTGAGCATTATAATCCTTCGATCAAATGGTGATGATAGATCAGCAAATTATACTATGGATAAAATGCATAACAGACTGAGTGGTAGGAAAAATCTCACAATGAAAAGGAGTGTGACTCAAGGGTTGCTTATGACAACTATCATAATTGGCAGTGAGTGTATGATTGAGGGACAAAATTGCCCGATTGACAATAATACCTGTGCTGGCTTACTGCGTTTTTGCTCTAGGATAACATTTGAGAAGAATCGCATTAAGGAAAAGTGGGAGCAATATTTTAAAAGCTGTGGTGAGCTAGATTGACTTTTACAAATTTAGAATACAGATTATCGATATACCTATGATGATGTTAGGTATCTCGACACAAAAGGGAGGAGGCAAATATGCAAGAGATAGTTTGGAGTGGCCACGAAATAGCGGACAAGGGGAAAGGCGGGTAAGGTTGTCAGTGTATCCCGGTCAGGGCATTTATTCCACGGTTTCCTTGACAATGGGGC
>Ga0256405_10009946_pt1 | contig 12784 bp, 14 predicted proteins | sample RumenRJG_02DNA_FD_189096 | JGI IMG/M metagenome (GOLD analysis project Ga0256405, IMG submission 189096) | Bovine rumen microbial communities from Lethbridge, Alberta, Canada - RJG_02 | ecosystem: Host-associated > Mammals > Digestive system > Stomach > Rumen | place: Canada: Alberta...
CGTGGCAAAGAGCTGCCAACGGTGCTGAGGCTGGCGCTGGAGAGACAAGCCGGGGAATCCCGGTAGTGAACCCACAGGGCTCCTCCGGAATCAGCATCACAAAAGATGTGACGGGAACATTGATTGCCCAGGACCATGGTCATCATCCTGCTGTGTTGGACGATGGCTTCACAGTGGCGGGTTTCCTTACGGAAAACAGTGCCGAGTCACGAAGCATCGGCTATGAGGAAGAAAAGTCGCCCACAGTGAGAGCATCAAATACGCCCGCGGTACTTTATGATGCCCACGGGCGTGACGCCCGCTATAGCGGACCACACGAAGTGTCCCCGACGTTATCCCGTTATATGGGGACAGGCTCCGGCAATGTCCCGCTGAAGATCGAGCCTGCGTACACCATTGGCAAGGAAGGATACAGTTCGGGCGAAAAGGCCAATTTTAACTTCTCTGTGGACGAGGAGCTTGCGCCGACCATACAGGCCAGCGGCGCTGGTGCTGTCGCCGCACCGGAGGATGACAAGCCTCAAAGCAGTCAGGCGTTTGGCATCGGCTCATTTCATTCCAAGGGCATGCTGTCAGATAATCCGCATGCGGGGTATTATGAAGCGGATACTTCCAGGACGTTGGATCAGAGCGGCGGTTCGCCTCTGCCCAATCAGGGAGGTATCGCCGTGGTGGAGACCTACGCCCTTAGCCCCTGGGTGCATTCCGGCATCAATGAAGAAGTCGCTCCAACACTGATGTCCAGGGATTATAAGGACCCCAGTGTCATCAACGAGCGAGATGGTGAGTCCTCTACATACAGGGTTCGCCGCTTAACCCCGACAGAATGCGCTCGCCTACAAGGCTTCCCCGATTGTTGGTGCAGCGATTTGGGAACTGAGAATCCCACGGAAGAAGAGATCGACTTCTGGGTAGATGTGTTCGATACCTGGAACAGGATCAGCAATCCCGGCGGGAAGCCCAAGCAGCGTAAGCAAGTTATCCGATGGCTGAAGAATCCTTATACGGATAGCGCTGTTTATCGCCTGTTTGGGAATGCGGTATCGTTGCCCGTAGTTTATTTCATCCTCGCCGGAATTGCATGGGCAGCAAGTTCACAGTTATCATGATCGTATCGCCGATGACGCAGACATGACGTGGACTTTCACTGCCATAAGAGGTAGTATTACACCAACACAAATCAAATAAAGGGGGTTCAGATCATGTCTACGTTTACTTTCTGCTACAACCAGAGTGGGGAAAGCCGTATGCCTTTTGCGAAGGCGGTTGCCGAGATTCTCGGTGTGAAGCCCAAGTATACCGGGGTTCCCAGGTGCGCCTATATCATTGACTTTGCTACCGTGACTCGCGAGGGGAACATCGAAGTGGACGACCGGACCGACAATGCCAGGCTGATCAACCTGGTGCAGAAGCTCATGGAGCGCGGATACATGACGGAGCAAAGCGGATCCGAATGGGGAGATGCTTCCGTGGAAGAGCCCGTCCAGGCCGAGGATGTTGTCAACGCAGCAGTGGAGCAGGCCGCTGAAGAGGCGGAAGAGGCTCCTGCGGAAGAGCCTGCGCCTGAGCCTATTGGCACGACGATCTCGGTGCCGAGGGATATTTTCACCAATCTTGGCATTGAAAACCTGAAAAAGCTCCTGTGGGCGAAGAACGAACTTATCTGCCAGGCGCTGGGGATCGAGAACACTGAGATCGAAGTGACCGACGAAACCGTTTCCTTCCCTTGGTTTGGTGAGCTGAGTGCCGAGGAGATCAAGTATATCTCCCAGTTTATCAGTGGCCTGTGTGAATTTGCCAACACTTCCAAGCGGATCACTTCCAAGCACCGCAGAGAAGACAATCCAAAGTTCGCCATGCGTACCTGGGCCATCAGGTTAGGCTTCACCGGTGCGGAACACAAGGAACTGCGCAAGTTCCTCATGAAGCGTCTCCCCGGTGATGCCGCGTGGCGGTTCGGAAAACCGGATAACGTTCTGCCCACAGAGCCGAGGCTCCCGATCAGTGTTAATGTGAGCGCGCAGGGATTGGAGGCCTGAGGATGACACCGAATGATTTTGACGGGGCACAGCCCTTCGCCCGGGGAGACGCGGAATCAAACTGGGATTACGTAGTTAACTGGCCCTGGAAGGATAATCCGGGAAAAGCTGCCATATGGTTTGTGGCACGTTCGGGGAGCGGGGCAGACAGCGGGTATATGGGAGATTTGCAGCATATCCGGAGACTGATTCGTAAGGGCGGCTTCCACTGCACATTGACGTCTCTGGGGGAGGCGCTGCTTGATGGCTCCGAGCACTGATAAAAATCAAAAGACAGGCATCAGCGAAAGCTGGTGCTTTTTTGATGGGAGGAATCAAAATGCCAGAAACAACAATTCCGCAGGGAACATTCAAATACGGGAGCACAGGCGATGATGTAAAAGCCATCCAGCGTCGGCTGAAGGAACTGGGATTCTTTTCCGGGACTCTCGGAGGCCACTATCTCACGCTGACCCAGGATGCGGTAAAAGCATTCCAGAAGGCAGCAGGTCTTACCGTAGACGGTATCTGCGGGAAGAAGACCCTGCCTGCGCTTTTCAGTGATAAGGCACCCTCGAAGAAAGCCTCCGCGTCCCAGTCCTCCACATCGTCAAAGATGGCCTCGGCTCCTACAAAGGGTGCGGCTGTTCCCGCCAAGGGTACTGCCAGAGAGATGGACTGGTGGAAGAGCGATATCCAGAAGATCTTTGCCAAGGGTGTGACCGCCACAATCACAGATGTGAAGACCGGACTGGCCTGGCGCGAGCAGCGGCGAGGAGGTTCCAATCATGCGGATGTGCAGCCTCTGACAGCCACGGATACCGCAGCGCTTAAGAAAGCCTACGGTGGCTCCTGGAGCTGGAAGCGGCGGGCGATCTTCGTCACCATCAACGGCGTCAACTATGCGGCTTCCATGAACGGAATGCCTCATGGCGGATCGAGTATCAGTGGGAACAAGTTCAGCGGCCACCATTGTATTCACTTCACCAATAGCCGCACGCACGGGAGCAACCGAGTGGACGAGAACCATCAGAAGGCGATCCGACAAGCGCTAAAGGCGACGCTGTGATGTTCAATCGCGGACAAGAGAGGAAGGGGGTGCGTAGATGGGACAGCGTGGCAGGAAACCGAAGCCGTCCGCATTACGATTGCTTGAGGGCAATCCGGGCAAGAGACCTATAAACCAGCGAGAGCCAAAACCAGACAAAAAGGCCCCGCCCTGTCCAAAGTGGCTGGATCCGGAGGCCAAAAAGGAATGGCGCAGGCTCTCAAAGAAGCTGGAACAGCTCGGCATACTGACTGAGGCGGACATGAGCGTGTTCGCTTCCTATTGTCAAGCATACGCGCGATGGAAAGCGGCTGAGGAGATCATATCCAGCCACGGATTCATCTCCAAAACGCCTTCCGGTTATCTTCAGGCAATTCCCCATGTGGCGATTGCCAAGGAGTATGCAAGGATTATGAACCGCTGCGCAGAACAGCTTGGCCTGACGCCGTCCTCCCGAAGCCGACTGGTTGCCGGCGAGACCGGCGGAGCCACAGTGAAGGACGATATGGAAGACTTGCTTGGAGGTAGATGATGGAACAGAGGCCGACCGATTATCCTAAGCTCAAGGATTATAAGCCCACACGGTTTATGCTGGAGACGAGTCACTATGACGAGGCGAAGGCAGATCGCGCCGTTCGTTTCATTGAGAACCTCTGCCACACGAAGGGTAAATGGACAGGGCATCGGTTCTGGCTGCTGCCCTGGCAGGAGCGAATTATCCGGGACGTGTTTGGGGTGATAGATCACAATGGCTACCGTCAGTTTCGGACGGCTTATGTAGAGATACCAAAAAAGAACGGCAAGAGTGAGCTGGCAGCGGCCATTGCGCTTTATCTTCTCTACGGGGACAACGAACCATCCGCCGAGGTATACGGAGCCGCTGCTGATCGGCAGCAGGCATCCATTGTGTTTGATGTTGCCCGTCGCATGGTCGAGATGTCGCCGGCTCTGTATCGGCGAAGCAAGATCATGGCCGCCGGTAAGCGCCTGGTCAACTACAATAACGCGGGGTTCTATCAGGTCCTCTCCGCAGAGGTCGGAACCAAACACGGCCTGAACGTCTCCGGCCTGGTGCTGGACGAGCTCCACGCACAGCCCAATCGTAACCTGGTGGACGTGCTGACCAAAGGCTCCGGTGACGCCCGTACCCAGCCTTTCTACTTCCTCATTACTACAGCGGGCACCGATCGCAACAGTATCTGTTATGAGTACCATTCCAAGGCATCGGATCTTCTGACCGGGAATCGCGTTGATCCTTCTTTCTACCCTGTTATCTACGGGCTTGAAGATGGCGATGACTGGAACGATGAGAAGAACTGGTACAAAGCCAACCCTTCCCTTGATCAGACCATCCAGATAGACCGCGTGCGGGATGCCTATCGAGAGGCGCTTCAGAACCCGGCAGAAGAGAATGTCTTCCGTCAGCTTCGCCTTGACCAGTGGGTGGGCAGTTCGGTTGCCTGGATTCCTGAGCATGTTTACGACCAGGGCGCGAGGGAAATCAATATGGAAGCGCTCAAAGGCCGCGATTGTTATGCCGGGCTTGACCTGTCCAGCACAAGCGACATCACGGCGTTTGTCATGGTGTTCCCGCCGAGGTTTGAGGGTGATGAATACATCATCATTCCGCATTTCTGGCTGCCAAGGGAAACGCTGAACCTTCGCGTTCGTCGTGATCATGTTCCCTATGATGTCTGGGAAAAGCAAGGCCTCTTCCATGTTACCGAAGGCAACGTTGTAGACTACAACTTTGTCCGGCGCACCATCAATGATCTGGGAAAGCAGTACCACATCCTTGAGATTGGAGTTGACCGCTGGAACGCCACCCAGCTCATTACGGACCTGGACGGCGACGGCTTCACTATGGTTCCCATCGGTATGGGCTTCAAGGATATGAGCCCTGGCATGAAGGAACTGTACAAGCTCCTGCTGGAGGGGCGCGTCAACCATGGAGGCAATCCCGTCCTTCGTTGGATGGCAGGCAATGTAGTGGCGGAAGTCGATGCCGCCGAGAACATCAAGCCCAGTAAGAAGAAGTCCACGGAGAAGATCGATGGTATTGTCGCCCTGATCATGGGGCTGGACAGAGCAGTCCGTCATGATCAGGCCGGCAGTGTGTACGACCAGCCGGACCGTGGGCTGGTCATTTTGTAGGAGGAGATCATTTCATGAGGATACCCAGCATCTTCCAGCTATTCAAACCCCGCGATGCCCCTGAATTGCTTCCGGATATTGAAAACAACGTCCGCGATTCCGGCACTGTTTTTACCTTTGGAGTAGCGGACAGCGGCGAGCGTGTGGACGAGAAGTCCGCGATGCAGATCGCTACGGTTTACGCCTGCGTGCGCCTGCTGGCGGAGTCCGTCGCTCAGCTTCCGCTTCATCTGTACAGGTACACGAACAATGGCAAGGGGAAGGAAATGGCTGTAGATCATCCCCTTTACTGGCTGCTCCATGACATCCCCAACCCGGAGATGACCAGCTTCACATGGCGGGAGACAATGATGACGCACCTGCTCCTGTATGGGAATTCCTACAGCCAGATCATCCGGGATGGCAGGAACGGCGTGGTTGGCCTGTATCCTCTGCTGCCTGAAAACGTTGAGGTAGACCGTGATGAGCATGGAGAGATTTACTACATCTACCACGCCTATTCGGATGAAACTCCGGGCGAAAAGAACAAGGACATCCTCTTCCGTAGGGATGAGGTACTCCATGTTCCCGGCCTGGGCTTTAATGGCCTGGTCGGCTTCTCCCCTATCGCCATGATGAAGAACAGCCTGGGCGCTGTCCTTGCTGTTGAGAAGTACGGCAGCTCGTTCTTCCGAAACGGCGCACAGCCCATCGGTGTGTTGGAGCACCCTGGCGTGCTGAAGGATCCTGAGAAAATCCGGGTTCAATGGAGGGAGACCTACGGCGGCGCTGGAAACGCCCATAAGGTCGCAGTCATTGAGGAGGGCATGAGCTACAAGCCCATCAGCCTGCCGCCCGAGGACAGCCAGTTTCTTTCAACCCGTCAGTACGGTGTTGAGGAAATCTGCCGCATCTTCAATGTGCCGCCCCATATGGTGCAGTTTCTTCTGCGCAGTACCTTCAACAACATCGAACACCAGTCGATCCAGTTCGTGAAGCATTCCCTGATGCCCTGGCTCATCAAGATCGAAATGGCCATCATCAAGGATGTGCTTGTGGGGGAGGAACAGCGCAGCTTCTACCCCAAGTTCAATGTGGATGGCCTTCTCCGAGGCGATTTTCAGAGCCGAATGAACGGCTACCGAATCGGCATCAATAGCGGCATCTACAGCTTCAACGAAGTGCGCGACATGGAGAACCTTGACCCGATGCCCGCCGAACAGAACGGCGATGAGCATGTGATGAACGGCAGCTACATCTTTACAAGGGATATAGGGAAGGCATACGGAGCCAACGCTATGGCGACACGGGAGAAGCTGGAAGCAAACCCTTCTCCGGGCAGCGAGGGTGAGGATCAGGCAGATGAAGCACCGCCTGAGCCGGATCAGGAAGCCGGAGACGGCAGGCCAGCCCGTGAATCTCCCGGTCACGCAAGGCGGAAGGCCGAGCGAAGAGCGGCACGGCAGGGCAATAAAACAAGCAGGAAATAGGAGTGATGCGATATGCGCAAATTCTGGAGTTGGATCAAGGATGACGGCGGTGGCCGCGTCCTCAGACTGGAAGGGCCTATCGATGAGGAATCCTTCTGGTCGGATGGCGTAACCCCCAAGGCATTCAGGGAAGACCTGTACGCCGAAGAGGGGGATGTGACCATCTACATCCACAGTCCCGGCGGTAACGTGTTCGCCGCCGCCGAGATCTACACCATGGTACGTGATTATCCCGGAACCGTTACCGTGAAGATCGACGCGATTGCAGCCAGCGCCGCATCCGTCGTCGCCATGGCCGGTGACCGTGTGATGATGTCCCCGGTGGCAATGCTTATGGTCCACGATCCGGCCACAATTGCCATGGGGAACTCGAAGGCGATGGAGAAAGCCATCTCCACGCTGAACGAGGTCAAGGAGAGCATCGTCAACGCCTATCAGGCAAAGACGGGGCTTTCCCGCAACAAGATCGCCAAGCTGATGTCCGACGAGACCTGGATGAACGCCAAGAAGGCCGTTGAACTGGGATTCGCCGACGAGATCATGTTTGACGATAAGAAGTCCGATCCGAAGGCCGACCCTGCCGGGCAGGGAGACGGCGAGAAGGACGGCGACGACGCCCCGGAGGAGGGAGAGAATGGGGAAGTCCACCTCGAAGGCACGAAGGTTGCTGACGCACTGGAGGGATTGCTGTATTCTACCCGCACTATGGGACAGGCGATCCTCAACAGCATCGGCACTTTCGATGAAGGGGAAGCCCCTGACGAGGGATCAGCCCAGGATGACAGTGATGCCGATGAAGCCCCTGCCCAGGACGAAGAGTCTGTGCAGGACGAGACAGCCACAGATCAGGCAGTCACCGAAGATGCGCCGCAAGGGGAAGCAAGCCCTGTGGCGGAAGATTCCGCTGCGGAGGAAGCACCTGTGAGCGACATGTCTGACGAGAAGAATGCCACGTCCGTAAAGGACAAGCCCGATCCTGACGAGGATGAGGATGATCCTGACGAGGACAAGCCTGATCCTAATGAGGATGAGCCTGAACCGGACGAGGACAAGCCTGATTCACATGAGGACGAGCCTGATCCCGACAAGGACAAGCCGAAGGACAAGCCAGCCCCATCCAACATTCTTCCCGAGGGCTTCATAGCCATTGATCAGAATGGCAGAACCCAGGACGGCAGTGTGCCGTACATCATTCTGAAGAACCAGCTGGACAGAATGCGCTGATCTGACCGGCTGTTTTCTTTGCCTGCGGACTTGACATCCGGGGGCTTTTCCTATGCCTGCAAATCGCTGTAGGCGCACCAATCAACCATTATATGGAGGAAAACCAACATGAGTAAGATCATCGAGCTGCGTGAGAAGCGCAATACCCTGTGGAACCAGACCAAGAACTTTCTAGAAGAGCATCGCGATGAGAACGGCCTGGTGGCTGCTGAGTTTGTCGATCAGTATGATCGCATGTCTGGCGAGGTCGCCGCTCTGGGCGCTGAGATCGAGCGCCTCGAACAGCAGGCCGAAATCGACGCGAAGCTGTCCCAGCCCACGTCCAAGCCCGTCCAGATGAACCCCATGGCCCGCAAAGACAACGTGAAGCCCACCGCTACCGATGAGTACAGCCAGGCTTTCTGGAGCCTGATGCGCGGCGACGGTCACCTGATGGAGGTGCGCAACGCCCTGTCCGTGGGCAAGGATGACGAGGGTGGCTTTACCGTTCCGGACGAATTCGAGCGTCGTCTGATCCAGGGCCTGGAAGAAAACAACATCTTCCGGCAGATGGCGCACGTCATTCGTACCAGCTCCGGCACCCGCAAGATCCCCGTGGCCAATGATACCATGGAGGCCAGCTGGATTGATGAGGGTGAAGCGATTCCCGAGACCAACACCAACTTCAAGCAGGTCATCCTGGGCGCCTACAAGCAGGGAGCCATGATCAAGGCCAGCAACGAACTCCTGAACGACTCCGCCTTCGATATCGCTGCCTATATCGCGGATCGATTTGGCAAGGTCATGGGTCGCGCCGAGGAGAAGGCTTTCCTGGTCGGTACCGGTGACAAACAGCCTACCGGTCTGCTGAACGATACCACCGGCGCTGAGCTGGGCGTGACCACCGCCTCCCAGACCGCCGTTACCTTCGACGATATCTTCAAGCTGTACTACAGCCTGAAGGCTCCCTATCGCGCGAAGGCGACCTTCCTGTGCAACGAGGAGCTTCTGCTCCAGCTGATGACCCTGAAGGACGGCCAGGGCAATTACATCTGGAAGCCCGCCCTGGACATCGGCAAGCCCGACACCATTCTAGGCCGTCCCATCGTCACCAGCGGCTACATGCCCGGTGTGGTCAAGGGTCAGAAGGTTCTGGCTTTCGGCGACATGTCCTACTATTGGATCGCCGACCGCTCCAGCCGCACCTTCCGTCGTCTGAACGAACGCTACGCCGAGTACGATCAGGTCGGCTTCATGACCACCCAGCGCGTGGATGGCAAGCTGATCCTGCCCGAGGCTGTGAAGTACCTCAAGATGGCCGGTACCGCTGCTGCCAACAGCGCCAACGGCTGATCGGCAACTTTCGCGCACTCTGGAGCCACCCATAACGGGTAGCTCCGGACCTTTATCAACCACAAAACCTCACAGAGGTAAACACGGAGGATAAAACACATGGATTCTATCGTCACGAAGAACTATTCCACGGACGAGGGCAATACCTGGGTCATCGGCGGCAAGCTGGTCATCGAGGACGGTGCTGAAGTGGAAGGACTGAGCGGCGCAGGCCAGGCCAGTGGAGCCGCGGCCGAAAACCAGGCCGCCAGCAACGCGACAGCCGTCGCCGCGCTGAAAAATGACTTCAATGCCCTGTTGATCAAGCTGAAGAACGCCGGCATCATGATACCCGATACCTGGAATATCACCGCCGGTCTTGCGCCGACACCCACCGAGGAAGTGCTGGTTTCCAACAAGGAAAAGGCCAGCGTGTCCCTCGTTGACGGCATCATCACCGTCACCGTCGATGTGGACGAGCTGACCGAGTCCGCCAGCTCCGAGCCTTCCCAGGGCACCCACAAGTGGCTGGCGCTAGAGATCGGCACAGGCATCAACGACATTACCGAGGTGAAGTACAACGGCTCTCCCCTGACTGCACAGGATGTGTCCGATGCCCAGGCGACCGGCTGCGCCACCGGCAGTTTCGTCATGTACATCAAGACCGAGGAAGTCGCCGAGACGCCGAAGGCCATTGCTCTGAGCGCAGATGGCTACGGGGAGACCTCTCTGACCATTCAGGTGGTCGCGCCGACTGATTCTGATCCGGCAGAAGACGACCCGGAAGAGGACGACCAGCCTTCCACCAACACGGCTGAGTAATCGGAAGGGGGGGATGCCGACATGATTCAGACGCCCGTCGTGTCCCTGGACACAGCGAAAGCCTATCTTCGAGTGGATTCTTCGGATGAGGATGCCCTGATCGGCATCCTCCTGAAATCCGCTGAACAGCTCGTTATGGACGTGGCTCGCCTGAGCGCATCCGATTGGACAACCATCCAGAAGGTCATGACGGATGACGACGGCAATGTGATCTCCATCCACACGAGCTTGATGAAGCCCACCGAAATCATCCAGATGCGAGACTTGCTCCGTATCGCCATTCTCTATACCGTCGGGTACCTGTACGAACACCGCGAGGAAGGGGATCATCACGACCTGACCCTCACGCTTCGCAGTCTGTTGTTCGCCATTCGGGAGGGAGTGATCTGACATAGATCATGAGATCGCGCGGTTCAACGAGCGCATCACTTTCCAGAAGAACGTGGTGACTGTGGACAGGTACCAGAATCACGTCAATGTCTGGACGGACTACTTCTCCTGCTACACCTACGCCAGCACCTACCAATTAGACAGGGAAGAGGGCAACCCTGTCATCCGGGAGGATCAGACGATCACCTTTGAGGTGCGCTACTGCTCCGAATTGAAAAACTTGGACAGCATTCATTTCCGCGTTCTGTTCCACGGCGATGTGTACAACATCCAGAACGTTGACATGATGAACTACCAGCGTAAGACCATCAAGTTACGGTGCAAGCTGGTCGGAGGTACAGCATGAGCCAGACGGTTTCCGTAGATGAGCTTGCGAACGCCATCAATGAAGCCTTGCAGGAATACGCCACGCTTGCCGCTGATGACATGAAGAAATGCATCAACGAAGCCGGAAAGACAGTGCGCAAGGAGATCAAGGGCCATGCGCCCAAGGGCACCGGCCAGTACGGGAAGAGCTGGCGGGTCAAAAAGGTTCATGAGGATAACCAGCATCTGGAGCTTGTGGTCTATTCGCCCTCCCGGTATTTCCTGGCGCATCTCCTCGAAAATGGCCATGCCAAGCGCAATGGCGGACGGGTCAGCGCACGTCCCCATATTGCGCCTGCGGAGGAGATCGGAGAGGACGAGCTAATCAAAGCCCTGGAAGCGGCTCTGGCGAACCATTGACCCGCCACTTCACCCTTTAAATCCAGAGAGAAACCCATTATGAACGGAGGTACACATGTCCCATTTCACTGTAGCTGTCCTGCATCGTCCCGATCAGGACGTGGAAACCCTTCTCGCTCCCTATGATGAGTCCCTCCGGGAGGAGAAGTATATCGACTATACCCGTCAGGAAGCCATCGATCATGTGCGAAAGCATTATAAGCACATGGCTGACAAGACCGATGACGAGTGCTGGCATTACCTGGCCGACGATGCCGGAGAGGGTATGGTGGATGACGAGGGCAACATCTATTCCACCTACAATCGGAAATCCAAGTGGGATTGGTGGCAGGAAGGCGGTCGCTGGGGCGGCATGCTGAGACTGAAGGTCGGGAGTACGGCGGATTCCGCCAGGATCTCGGATATTGATTTCGCCCCGGACGAAGGCCAGTACAAGGCCGCCCTCCGCTTCTGGGATGTCATCGTCGAGCATCAGCCCAAGCTGCCCGGCGAGGATTTCCTCTCGATCTACAGAGACGAGTATTACCGCCAGTACTATGGCGACCGCGAGACCTACGCCCGCACCATGGCTTCCTTTTCCACCTACGCTGTGGTCACGCCGGACGGATGCTGGCACGAAAAAGGCCGTATGGGGTGGTGGGGAATGAGTTCTGAGACGCCGGATGAAGCCAAGTCCTGGGAGGCTGGCTATATGGAGCGGTTCATCGAAGGTGCCGATCCGGAGCTGATCCTCACAGTTGTGGATTGCCACATCTGACGGGGGAGGCTCCATCATGACCTACACCCAGATCGCGGGCATGGTTCAATCCATCGGCCTGCCTTGCGCTTATGATCACTTTGCGGAAGGGGAAAGCCCGCCCCCGCCCTTTGTGGTATTCCTTCTTCCCGGCACCAATAACTTCATGGCGGACGGCGAGGTCTACGAGCAGGTGACTGAGGTCAGCATCGAGCTGTACACGGATCTCAAGATGCCCCCGTTGGAACACCGGGTGGAGGATGTCCTTCGAGCCTATGACATCCCCTGGGACAAGACGGAAGTCTGGATCGAAAAAGAGAAGATGTACGAAGTCCGCTACGAGCTGGATGTGCTCTACGAGTATGACAGCGACGACGCGGACTGAACCCAAACAACACAGCGGCTTATGCCGCACGGAGGTAAATCATGGCCCAAAAGTCCAATAAAATCAAGTATAACCTCAAGAACGTCCATGTTGCGAAGATGACCATCAATGAGGACGGCACCTTTTCGTATGGTGTTCCGAAGCACATCCCCGGTGCTGTCAGTCTGACGCTGGATGCCGAGGGCGACAACACGCCGTTCTATGCGGACGGCATTGTGTATTTCCGCACGATCAGCAACAACGGCTACACCGGCAGCCTGGAGATGGCCCTGATCCCCGACTGGTTCCGGGAAGAGTACCTGCAGGAATCCAAGGATGCCAACGGTGTGCTGGTTGAGAACGCCGACATCAGCGATCAGGTGTATTTCGCCCTGCTCTTTGAGTTTGACGGCGATCTCCGGAAGATCCGCCACTGCATGTACCAGTGTTCCGCCAGCCGCCCTTCCGTGTCTTCGCAGACCAAGGAAGCCAGCATCACGCCCGTGACCGAGACCCTGAATC
>Ga0256405_10009949_pt1 | contig 12782 bp, 10 predicted proteins | sample RumenRJG_02DNA_FD_189096 | JGI IMG/M metagenome (GOLD analysis project Ga0256405, IMG submission 189096) | Bovine rumen microbial communities from Lethbridge, Alberta, Canada - RJG_02 | ecosystem: Host-associated > Mammals > Digestive system > Stomach > Rumen | place: Canada: Alberta...
AGCGGTTAAGTATATGAGCAAAGTCCAACTTAGTGCCAGAAAGAATGGTGTCAACCTGATAATGCGCCGTTGACCAGCCTTTCAGCGTATCCAACAACACGGACGGATGCCGATGATATGATAATATCTGCTCCAATGCCGTAGCTACACACCCCACAATGCAACGTTCGTCACTCACTTTACCTTTATCATCAACATAATAAGGACAACGGCTGTTGAAGGGAGCATACTGACTACGGACAGATTTGAGCAGGGGTTTTACAGGGCGCACATCGGCAACAGGTAGCGCAATTCGTTTTTTACCATATAGCATTTGAATAATTCCAAGTGCGTTATCGGGAAAACTATCTCCGACATGGGCTTCACCATATCCGACTATTGGAAAAACGGTATCGGTTTTGGAAATCATCACAAAATTTCCAAACCCGTCATTATATATATAAGGTATGGGTACAACCGACTCAGAAGTCACCAAAGTGACTTTCTTAGCCACAAAACCCTTGGAACGGTCTCCAACAGCCCGCTCTTGAAAAAAGTTCTCGGCTGTCTGACGCGCCATCTCCTCACTTACCGGCTGTGCAGCCGACATAATGCAAACTATCATGGCAAATATACATGCCATCGTTCTTATAATCGTTCTCATCGCCTGCAAATGTAGCCATATTTTTGTACCTTTGCAAGCGAATTCAAACCAATTTATCTATGTTACAAACAAAAAATGTAAAACATCAAGCATTTACCTTCAAACATTTCTCTAGAAAGGGATATGCTTTGTTCAATTGTATCGGACGTGAGGTACGCATTGGCTGTCTAGCCGCATGCACCATTGCATGTGCTTACAACACGGCTCTGGCTACCACACCCGACACATTGAAAACCTTTCGCGAGATTCCAGGTGAAGATAAATCGCTCGATGAAGCCGAAGTGACAGGTTTACGTGTCCCATTGTCACTCGAAGAAGCGGCCATAAAGGTCGATATTCTGACACGTGAGGAAATACAAGCGGCCAAGGTCCAAACAATCAACGATCTCTTGAAGCTATGCCTAAGTGTTGACGTCAGACAGCGGGGAAGCTTCGGAGTACAAACCGACATCAGCGTCGGAGGAGGCACATTTGACCAGATAGCTTTGTTGTTAAACGGAGTAAGTCTCACAAATCCCCAAACAGGTCACCTTTCAGCCGATTTTCCTGTAGCTATTGCAGACATTGAAAGGATAGAAATTTACGACGAAGGGGCTTCACGCGCATTTGGAAGCCAGGCGCTCAATGGAGCAATCAACATAATTACAAAATGTGACCATATAAATCAGACAGGACTTCATTTGGAAGGTGGCAGCTTTGGCACGTTAGGCGGCGGAGCCTACTTAAATCTGGCCACAAACCACTATAAGAACAGAATAAGCGGTGACGTATTACGCAGCGACGGTGGAACTCAAAACAGCTCGTTCCAAAAATACCGTACCTTCTATCAGGGAAATTATTCCGACCACATGGTCAATCTTTCATGGCAAGGAGGATACAGCAAGCAGCGTTACGGAGCCAACACGTTCTATTCGGCTCTTTATCCAAGCCAGTGGGAAGAAGGTACACGCTACATGGCGGCCGTCAAAGCGCAGACAAAGGGGCACATTCGCATAGCTCCTACGTTTAGTTGGGTACGTACGTTTGACCATTTCCAACTTATCCGCCACAGCAATGTCGGTGAGAATTTCCATCGCAACGATGTGTTTACCGCCGGCCTTAATGCTTTTTCCGAATGGGCACTTGGCCGTACCGCCATAGGAGCTGAGTTGCGTCACGAAGGTATAGTGTCGACCAATCTTGGCAAACCGCTGACCGAAAATGAATATATCCGCATCGAAGGCAAAGACGGCCATTACAATCACCGCGACAACCGTACAAACATCAGCCTCTTTTTGGAACATCATCTGGTTAAACGATACTATAGCCTGGGTGCAGGAATCATGGTCAACCGTAATACAGCCTTGAACGAAAAATTTTATTTTATCCCGGTGTTGACGCAAGTTTTCGTCCCACACGTACGCTTCGAATCTTCACATCATGGAACAAATCATTAAGATTACCAACCTTTACTGACCTTTATTATAAAAGTCCTACGCAACAGGGCAACATAGGTTTGAAGCCGGAAAAGGCATCCACGTTCAAAATCGGGACAGAATGGAAATGGGGCGCATGGCAAGCCACTCTGACAGGCACATATCGGCATGGAACCGACATGATAGACTGGGTAATGTTCAGCAAAGACGACATCTACCACGCCACAAACTTCAAGATAGACAATTATGGGCTTCAAGCACAAGCCAAATTGGACTTCGAGCAGCTGTGGGGCGGCAATCAGCCTCTGAAATCCATTTCGGCCGGCTATATGTATAATTACCAGCAACGCCACGACCGTCTGGAAATATTCAAGTCAAACTATGCCCTCGACTATCTGCGCCACAAACTGCTCATAGCGCTTAATCATCGCGTATGGAACGCACTTGAAGCCTCGTGGAACCTACGTTGGCAGCGACGCATCGGCTCATGGTTAGGTTATGATGAAAACCGGCAGCCACAGCTCCACAATTATCATCCCTATGCCCTGTTGTCTTTGAAATTGTCATGGTCAAAAAACAATTATGACCTGTATGCCAACTTCGATAACCTGACTGCACACCGTTATTACGATTTAGGAGCCGTCCGTCAGCCAGGTATGTGGTTCATCGTCGGAGGTAACATTCGCTTCAACCTGTAAAAGACACACTGTCATCAAGAAAAAAATTCCAAGACACAATTAACATTACAACATACGGCACATAGCTCGGACAACAAGCCACATAAAAAATTTTATGTCCCATATCGTCTGAGCTATGTGTCTTGTTGTCTCTGGCATCTGCGTCATGCTCATTCACAGAATGTTGAAAATACTAAAACAACCGTTTTTGCGTTAATAATAAAACGATAGCCAAGAACCCATGACAGAGAAAACAATTTCAACAGTTTACACAGAATGCAGCATACGGGAGTTGCCGGCACCCATACGCGCCCTTATCGGTGCAGCAAAGGATATGGTAAAAAAGAGTTACGCACCTTACAGCCATTTTCATGTAGGTGCGGCCCTTGAACTCAGCGACGGCACCGTCCTAACCGGCAACAATCAAGAGAATGCCTCATATCCCTGCGGCACATGCGCAGAAAGGAGCGTCTTGAATTATGCCAAATCGAACTACCCCAATCTGCCAGTAACCAAACTGGCAATAGCGGCTGAAAACGACGGACATTATACAAGCAATCCGCTACCTCCATGCGGATTATGCCGACAAGCACTGCTCGAAGCCGAACAACGGCAAGAGCAACCCATAACCCTCTACCTCTGCGGCGAAGAAAAAATATGGGTAATACCGTCTGCAGCCGCCCTACTCCCCCTGCAATTCGACGGAGAGGCACTAAATGCCAAATAATCGGAACTTTTTTGTAATTTTGCACCTCTAAAAAGAAGCAAGCATGATTACAGTGTCAGATTTGGCCATACAATTTGGCCGCCAAGTCCTCTACAAGGACGTTAACCTGAAGTTTACAAACGGCAATATCTATGGAATCATCGGTGCAAATGGGGCAGGAAAAAGTACATTACTGCGTGCCATCAGCGGTGAGTTGGAGACGTCGAAAGGCAACATCGAGATAGGGCCCGGCGAACGCATGAGCGTACTCAGCCAAGACCACTTCAAATTTGATGGATTCACGGTAATGGACACCGTGTTGATGGGTTATAAGGAATTGTGGGACGTAACGCAAGAGAGAAACGCCCTGTATGCAAAAGAAGACTTCAACGAGGAAGACGGAATGAAGGTGGCAGAACTTGAAGAGAAGTTCGCCAACATGGGAGGGTATGATGCCGAAAGCAACGCCGGTGTACTGCTCAGCCAACTTGGCATGCCCGATGCAAAACACCAGATGCTCATGAGCGAGCTCTCAGGAAAAGAAAAAGTACGCGTCATGCTGGCCCAAGCCTTGTTTGGAGAACCAGACAACCTTCTGCTTGACGAGCCCACGAACGATTTGGACCTCGAAACAGTGGAGTGGCTGGAGGAATACTTGGGTAATTATGAACACACCGTGCTTGTTGTAAGCCATGACCGCCACTTTCTTGACGCTGTCTCCACCCACACGGTCGATGTAGACTATGGAAAAATTACTTTATACGCCGGAAACTACAGTTTCTGGTACCAATCAAGCCAATTAGCCCTACGTCAGGCACAGAATCAGCGACAAAAGGCGGAGGACAAACGGAAAGAACTGGAAGAATTCATACGTCGTTTCTCGGCAAACGTAGCTAAGAGCAAACAGACCACGAGTCGTAAAAAAATGCTCGAAAAATTAAATGTCGAAGAGATACAACCGTCCACACGAAAGTATCCTGGAATTATTTTCCAAATGGATCGTGACCCCGGAAACCAGATACTCGAAGTACATGATCTGAAAGCCGTGACAGAAGATGGGACTGTACTTTTCGATCATTTGAATTTCAACATAGAAAAAGGCGAAAAAGTTGTATTTCTCAGCAGGAACTCAAGAGCCATGACCGCCTTGTTTGAAATTATCAACGGCAACCAAGAACCTGCAGCAGGCATGTATAAGTGGGGAGTCACCATAACTACAGCTTACTTGCCTTTGGACAATACCAAATTCTTCGACAGCAATCTTAACATGCTCGAATGGCTAAGCCAGTTCGGTGAAGGCAACGAGGTGTACTTTAAATCTTTTCTTGGGCGCATGTTGTTCTCCGGTGAAGACATCCTGAAAAAGGTTAACGTGCTTTCAGGTGGTGAAAAAATGCGTCTGATGATTGCACGCATGCAGTTGAAAAATGCCAACTGCCTTATTCTTGACACACCAACCAATCATTTGGACTTGGAAAGCATACAAGCGTTCAATAACAACCTAAAATTGTATAAGGGGAACCTACTTTTTGCAAGCCATGACCATGAATTTATCGAATCACTCGCAGGTCGTGTCATCGAACTCTCACCGAACGGTTGCATTGACAAATTGACCAATTACGAAGATTATGTTCGTGACGAGCACATCAGAGAACTAAGAGAAAAACTCTATCAGGGAGTCTGATTGGTACGACTTTTGCAATTGCAAGTATGACCAAATTAGAACAAAATGAGTAAGAAAAAGCACAACAAGGTAAAAGAAGATATGCAAGAGGCACAAACTGAACAGGAAATGCCCGATGTTAAAGAAACAGTCGAATCTGTCGCAACAGAAGACCAAGATACGACAAAGGATGAAGCAATTCCCATTGAGGAACTCGAGGCACAAGTGGCAGAACTTAAAGATAAATACTTGCGTCAGGTAGCTGAGTTTGATAATTACAGAAAACGTACGCTCAAAGAAAAGACTGAACTAATTCTAAATGGAGGTGAGAAGGTGTTAACTGCACTCCTGCCTGTTTTGGATGACTTTGAGCGGGCACAAGAGAGTTTTAAGAAATCATCAGATGTAGAAGCCTTGCGCGAAGGAGTGACTTTAATCTTCGAAAAATTGGTAAAGACGCTCGAAAGCCAAGGACTAAAACCTATAGATGCCGTTGGCCAAGACTTCAACACGGATTTTCATGAAGCTATTGCCATGATTCCTGCCCCCAATGATGACGATAAAGGCAAGGTGATCGATTGCATACAAACGGGTTACATGCTTAATGAAAAAGTTATCCGTCACGCCAAAGTGGCCATAGGACAATAACAAAGAAAGGAACGACTTATGGCCAAGAGAGACTATTATGAAGTGCTCGGAGTGGCGAAAAACGCCACTGAGGACGAGATCAAACGGGCTTATAAGAAGAAAGCCATACAGTATCACCCAGACCGCAATCCTGGAAACAAAGAAGCAGAAGAGAAATTCAAAGAAGCCGCCGAGGCATACGATGTTCTGCACGATCCAAAGAAACGTGCTCAATACGATCAGTTCGGTTTTGAAGGCTTAAGCGGAGCTGCCGGGGGCGGATTCAGTTCTCAGGGTATGAATATGGATGATATCTTCTCCATGTTCGGCGATATCTTTGGCGGACGCGGAGGTTTTGGCGGCTTTGGCGGCTTTGGCGGTGGAGGACAAGCCAGACCGCAACAATTCAGAGGCTCTGACTTGCGCGTAAAGTTGACATTGACTCTAAAAGAAATAGCTTCGGGCGTCACAAAAAAGATTAAGGTAAAAAAATATGTGACCTGCCCCGACTGTCATGGCTCAGGCGCCGAAGGACGTGAGCAACCGGTCGTTTGTTCTGAATGTCACGGCTCCGGATACGTGATTAAAACGCGCCAAAGTTTCCTTGGCATGATGCAGACTCAGACAGTTTGTCCCACATGTCATGGCGAAGGCAAAGTAATTAAGAACAAGTGTCACCATTGCCATGGAGAGGGTGTCGTACAAGGCGAAGAGATTGTAGAAATCAGCATTCCCGCCGGCGTATCTGAAGACATGGTGGTCAATGTGCCCGGGAAAGGAAATGCCGGAAGGCACAATGGCGTTGCAGGAGACATTCAAGTAATAATTGCAGAGGCTGAAAATGATACTTTCGTGCGTGAAGGAAACAATTTAATGTATAATCTGCTTCTTTCATTCCCTCAAGCAGCGCTTGGAGACACTGTAACGGTTCCTACAATTGACGGCCAAGTCCGGATAAAGATTGAACCCGGCACGCAACCAGGCAAAATCCTGCGTTTACGCGGCAAAGGCCTCCCGGCAGTGAGAGGTTACGGCTACGGAAACGGAGATTTAGTGGTAAAAATCAGTGTTTACGTTCCTGAGACTTTGTCTTCTGAAGAAAAAGAAACTCTAAGCCGTCTGAAAGACAAGGAACACTATAAGCCATCTGAAACTATCCGTCGGAGAATATTTGAGAAATTCAAAACTTTCTTTGATTAAAAACGGCCTATGTCCTATATAGAAACCATCAAATACCTTTATAACAGCACACCTGTCTTTCAAAAAGAAGGACAGGTGGCTTATAAAGAGGGCTTGGACAATACTCTTGCCCTTGATGAACACTTTGGACACCCACACAAGCAATACAAGACCATACACATAGCAGGTACAAACGGCAAAGGTTCATGTGCCCACACCATTGCCTCAATTCTTCAGGCGCATGGCTACAAAACGGGATTATATACATCACCTCATCTGGTGGATTTCCGCGAACGTATCCGCATCAACGGAGTTCCCATAAGCGAAGACTATGTCGTTCGTTTCGTAGAGCAAGAAAAGGCCTTCTTTGAGCCACTCCATCCTTCCTTTTTCGAGATTACAACGGCGATGGCCTTTAAGTATTTCGCCGATGAAGGCGTAGATATAGCTGTCATCGAAGTCGGCCTGGGCGGAAGACTGGATTGTACCAACATCATAAGACCTATTCTCTCCGTAATCACCAATATCAGTTTCGACCACATACAATTTTTAGGCCACACATTGTCTTCAATCGCCGGAGAAAAGGCCGGAATTATAAAAGAAGGCACACCGGTCGTCATAGGTGAAACCACACCGGAAACACGTCCGGTATTTGTTAAGAAAAGCCAGGCAAAGAGTGCCCCACTCCGCTTAGCAGAAGAACATCAAGAGATTCTGTCTTGCAAAACAGATTATAAAACCGGAGGACGTCTGTATACAACAAGAACATATGGTACACTCTACGGTGCACTCGGCGGATTGTGTCAAGAAAAAAACACAAATACAATCTTGAATGCCGTTGAAGAACTAAACAAATGTGGACTTCAACTTAATGAAAACGATGTGAGAAGCGGCTTCCGTGACGTATGCTCTTCCACAGGCCTAATGGGACGATGGCAAACGGTTATGAGTGACGGCCCAAGGGTTGTATGCGACACAGGACACAATGAAGGAGGCTTCAAATACATTGTCCAACAACTCAAAGCCCAGACCTGCCAGACCATGCATATAATAATAGGTATGGTCAACGACAAAGACGTGCGAGCCGTGCTCAAACTACTCCCCAAAGACGCCACATACTATTTTACAAAGGCCAGCGTAAAGCGTGCCATTGATGAAAATGAACTCAAAAGCATAGCTAAAAATTACGGACTCAAAGGCAATACATACACAGACGTAGAAACAGCATACCATGAGGCAATCAAGCGTTCACAACCCAACGATTTCGTCTTCGTTGGAGGCAGTAGTTACATCGTTGCCGACTTTATGACATTTTTTATGCCCAAAATGTCAACTAAAGATTAAAATTCCCACGAATTTCTTTGCGTTATTGCTTCTTTTGAGTTATATTTGCAACAAAATATAACTATAGAAGAAAAGTAACATGAAAGATGTAAATACCAATGTCTGCGGAATATCTCCGGAAGCCTTTCAAAAGGAGATTGACGGCAAACAGACGAAACTCTTTGTCCTAAAAAATGATAAAGGAAACGAAGTTGCTATTACCAACTACGGAGGTGCAATCGCCGCTATCATGGTTCCCGACAAAAATGGCAAATTGGCCAACGTCATTCAGGGACATGACAACATCGATAGCGTAGTTAATAGCCCGGAGCCCTTTCTTAGCACACTCGTAGGCCGCTATGGTAACCGTATATGCAAAGGTAAATTCACACTCGATGGGAAAGAGTACTCTTTAAGCGTAAACAATGGGCCCAATCACCTACATGGCGGCCCCACAGGCTTTCATGCAAGAGTATGGGACGCAGAACAGACGAGCAAAAACAGTCTGTCTTTAAAATATGTCTCAAATGACGGCGAAGAAGGCTTTCCTGGCACACTTACCATGGGAGTTGTTTACACTTGGACCGACGATAACGAACTCGTTATTGAATATGAAGGCACAACAGACAAGAAAACAATCGTCAATATGACGAGTCACGGATTCTTTTCCCTATCCGGTTTAGGCAATCCCACACCCTCGGCCATGAATGTCATTTGTACCATCAACGCCGACTATTATGTTCCCATTGACGAAACATCCATTCCTACCGGAGAGATACGTAAAGTGAAAGACACCCCGTTTGACTTCACGCAGCCCCATGCTGTGGGCGAGCGTATTGATGCTGAAGATGTACAAATCAAAAACGGCGCAGGCTATGACCACTGTTTCATTCTCAACAAAAAAGAACCGGGCGAATTAAGTTTCGCTGCAAAAATAACAGAACCCGTCAGCGGCCGTACAATGGAGGTATATACTACCGAACCAGGGATTCAGTTCTATTCAGATAACTGGGCCGACGGTTTTGCTGGGAGTAACGGCAGCACATTCCCACGTCGCAGCGCACTATGTTTTGAAGCGCAGCACATACCTGACTCTCCCAATCACCCATATTTCCCCAGCGTTGTTCTAAAGCCTGGTGAAGTGTATCGTCAAAAGACAATTTACAAATTTGGTTTGGAATAATATCTTAATAAACAAAATTCTAATAACTTAAACTTAACAAAATCATGAGTACACAAAAAAAACAATGGGCAGCCATCATTATAATGATTGCGCTCTTCGGCATGATTGCCTTCGTTACAAACCTATGTTCGCCAATGGCCCTTATTCTTAAAAACCAATTTGGTATTCCCGATTCATTGGCTCAGATTGGAAACATTGGAAACTTTGCCGCTTACTTAATCATGGGTATTCCTTCAGGTATGCTCATTAGCAAATTAGGTTATAAGAAGACTGCTCTTATCGCTCTCGTAGTTGGTATCATTGGCATCTTGATTCAGTGGGTTTCAGGTTTGGCTCTTGTTGAAAGCAATACTGCCAATTTCATTATATATTTGATTGGCGCTCTCGTAGCAGGCTGCACCATGTGTATGTTGAACTGTGTCGTTAATCCTATGCTTAATCTGCTTGGCGGCGGAGGCAACAAAGGAAACCAGTATATCCAAATTGGTGGCGTCTTCAACAGCACTTGCGCCGTAGCAATTTATATTATTATGGGCGCATTGATTGGTGAAGTAACTAAAGACACCCAGATTTCTGCTGCCACGCCCGCTTTGTTCATTGCCATCGCAATCTTTGCCATCGCTTTCATCATTATTGCCTTCACCAAAATTGAGGAACCCGAACAGGAAAAGACTGAAAGCCAGATTGCCCTTATCAAAGGAGCTTGCAAATACCGTCACTTCGTACTTGGAGCCATCGCCATTTTCCTTTACATGGGTGTAGAAGTAGGTGTTCCCACGACAATGATCAATTACCTCAGTGCACCTGAAAGTGCAACCTTGGCTGGAGCAGGCATAGCCGCTGAAGTGGCCACGTTGATTGCTGCTGTATATTGGATCATGATGTTGATTGGACGTTTCGTTGGTGCAAGCATCGGTGGAAAGGTTAGCAGCCGTACACTCATCACGATAGCTTCCGTTTTCTGCATCATCCTCGTTGCATTAGGCATCTTCAACATGGGACCGACCGCTCCAAAAGTAACTGTAATCGGTATCAACTGGGCTACACTCACGATGATTTATCCTGAAGTTCCCATGGGCGTTCTCTTCTTCATTCTTGTTGGCCTTTGCACGTCTGTAATGTGGGGCGCAATCTTCAATCTCGCCGTAGAAGGCCTTGGAAAATACACGGCCATTGCTGCCGGCATCTTTATGACAATGGTATTCGGTTGCGCAGTGCTTATGCCATTCGAAGCATGGTTTGCTGAAATAATTGGCACCTATAAAGCCGCTTACGTAGTTATCATTGTTTGTGCCGCATACCTCTTATTCTACGCTCTCATCGGCAGCCGCGTTAAGAAAGTTAAAGCTGCAAATGAATAAATCAAATATAAATTATTTTATATCAGACATAAACATTATGAACTTAAAGATTGATGATGTAAGAAGCCGTTTCATCAAACATTTCGACGGCTCCACCGGTTCAATATACGCCGCTCCCGGACGTATCAACCTTATTGGTGAACACACCGACTATAATGATGGCTTTGTATTCCCAGGTGCTGTGCAGCAAGGTATGATTGCTGAACTGAAACCCAATGGTACCCGCAATGTACGTGCCTACTCCATCGACCTTAAAGACAAGGTGGAATTCAGTTTGGACGATGAAAAAGGTCCGAAAGCCACTTGGGCACGCTACATCTTCGGCGTATGCCGTGAAATGATGGCCCTGGGTGTTCCCGTAGAAGGTTTCAACACCGCATTCTCAGGCGATGTGCCCCTTGGAGCCGGCATGTCCTCATCCGCAGCCCTTGAAAGTGTTTATGCATTTGCCCTTAACGACCTTTGGGGCAACAACAAAATCGAAAAGATGGAGTTGGCCCGCGTTGGACAGCGTACAGAACACAAATACATCGGTGTAAACTGCGGTATCATGGACCAGTTCGCCAGCATACACGGTAAAGCAGGAAGCCTCATGCGTCTTGACTGCCGCAGTGGTGAATTTAAATACTACCCATTCGACCCCAAAGGCTACAAACTGGTACTTGTAAACTCTTGCGTAAAACATGAACTCGTAGGTTCTCCCTATAATGACCGTCGAAAGAGCTGCGAAAACGTAGCAGCAGCCATTAACGCCAAACATCCTGAGGTTAAAAGCCTGCGAGATGCCACATACGAGATGCTGGATGAGGTTCGCTCCGAAGTAAGTGAGGAAGATGCTCTCCGTGCACACTATGTAATTGGCGAAAGAGAACGAGTTCTGACTGTTTGTGACGCACTTGAGAAGGGCGATTATGAGACAGTGGGACACATGATGTACGAGACGCACTACGGCTTGAGCAAGGAATACGAAGTTTCATGCGAGGAGCTTGACTTCTTGAACGACATAGCCAAGCAAGAAGGCGTTACCGGAAGCCGCATCATGGGTGGTGGCTTTGGCGGATGCACCATCAACCTAGTCAGTGAGGAACTCTACAACAACTTCGTAAAGGTTGCTGTTGAGAAATTCGCACAAAAATTCGGCAAGAAGCCTGTTATCATTGACGTTGTCATAGGTGACGGCGCACGCAAATTAGCTTAAGCTTTTTAAGTTATACTTACTGAAAATCGGCACGGCCATTAGGTTGTGCCGATTTCTTATTGTATTGTGTCAGTTCCCACATATGATATCTAATGCTTGGCTTAGCTCAAGGGAAATGGGATATAGAAACGACTATATCGGACTTAGTGCCATTTATGTCTGAGACAGAATGAACATAGCGGTATTTAGAGCAATACGGCCATGATGTATTATACAAAAGGAGTAAGCAGCAAATGATAAAACCAGGCCTGGGTTTTATGAGATTTCTTCTTCTTTTTCCAATAGTCATCAGTGAGCAACACACATTTGGATTGCTTGTCCCTATTGAAGATATAAAGCAACTCAGCCGTACTCTCGCGGTCGAGAACCAGGGCATTGCACTCGTAATCACACCTCAAGCTGCGGCTGTCCAGGTTAGCGGAACCGGCATAACAGTACATACTGTCAATCATCATGATTTTACTGTGATGGAACCCGCCTCTGTAGTAATACACATAAGCCCCGGCTTTCATCATCTGGTGTGCCTGATAATCCACAATGCGCGGAGTAATAGGAATGTCACTTGTTTCAGAGACCATAATCTCAACTCGAACTCCTCGTCTCACAGCTGCTTTCAAGGCACGCTTAACCGGGCCGTTCAATGTGAAATATGGATTAATAAGTTGTATTGTATGGCGGGCAGAATTGATGATATGCACAAACGTATTACGAATTACTTTTGGCGAAATGCGAGGTTCACGGTTTACCACACCGATTGTTTTCTTACCGGCCATGCTGGTTGTATCGTTCTTAAGGCCTTTCAGGGCA
>Ga0256405_10009950_pt1 | contig 12781 bp, 14 predicted proteins | sample RumenRJG_02DNA_FD_189096 | JGI IMG/M metagenome (GOLD analysis project Ga0256405, IMG submission 189096) | Bovine rumen microbial communities from Lethbridge, Alberta, Canada - RJG_02 | ecosystem: Host-associated > Mammals > Digestive system > Stomach > Rumen | place: Canada: Alberta...
GTGACTCGTAAAAAAATCTATACTTCCGAAAATCCGGGATATGAAGCAGTCAAAGCATACCGCGAAGCAAATAAAATTGTGCGCGTTCCTCTCGATATGCCAAACGAAGAGGCGGCTGCACTCCGTCAATATTGCGCTGATCACGGCTTGACCGTTGCGGGCTTTATCCGTGGCCTGATCCGTGACGCAATCGCCGACGGTGCTGTCGCTGCCGGTGCTGATCCCGCCGCCGGTACCCGTGGGGATTTGGCGGCTGCCGGGTCGGCGGGGTCGGTCCCTTCAGCACCCGAAAAATAAAAAAGTCCCGTCATGCCCTGACAGGTATGTGTACGTAACAGGCGGATATGTCTGTCTGATAGGTTACCACGGTAACCTTGCATTGTGTACGCAATGGAAACGGCAGTGCTGAAAATTCCGCGCAAGACAAAAAAGCCTATTTGTGTGGCTCGTATGTACAAGCAAAGGGGACTAAGCAAAAGCTTATGCTCTAAATAATTGCTTATAGCTTAAAAAGAACCGGAAGGCTCCGACATGGAAGTCTTCCGGTTTTTATTTACGCTTGTGTTGGCTTTCCTCTCCAAAGAACAGGAATAACGATTTTGCACAATGTGTTGAATGACTCGCCATCTCTGACGCCAATATACAGTGGTGCATTTCCCGCTTGCAGAAACAGGGAGTCAGGCAGCTTGACAACATCGTCAACAGGTGTCAGAATCTCGCCGGTTTCAGTGTCAATCCTGTATGCTCCGTCTGGTGGGTTCAGTACTTTCAAGCGGACGCCTTCATCGTACATATAAACCGCTTGCGTTGTAATCGTACGATTTCGACCTAAGTAGGTAATTTCAATCATCATGGTTCTTTCTCCTTATAGAAGCGAACCCAACAGACGAATTGCATCTAACCTGTCATGGTCGGCGGCTGCGGGATTGTCGCGAATCTCTCGGCAGATCTCAATAGCGCGGATCCTGTCGTTTTTGATTGCTGCGTTTGTTGCATTCTTCCGCTCTTCGCGTTCTGCGCGAGTCTGAGCGGCTTTTTGCGCTGGTGTCAGTTGGTCCATTCCTATTCACTCCCTTCAGAATGTGGTCTGTTTCTGGCTGCAATGAGCGGTCACGTGGTGAATTGATATACCCGTCGTTGAAATCGTCAATCATGATTGCGGCGGCCTCTCTGGAACATAGCGCAAAATCAGCAAGCATGTCGGCGGCTTCTTTCTGGTTTCTGAAATTCAGCCAAAGACGGTGTAGTTCCTCACGGCTGTATCGTTCATGCATCGGCGTCACCTGTTCCGAAAAGCTGAAATTTGATCTTGCTTGATTTGGCTGCAATCAATGCAGCATCGAAAGACCTGTGATAGCTGTATTGAACAGTTTTTACTCTGTGAACCGGTACCCCATCAAGTGAGATGTTTTCGATAATGACATACTTGTTCGCATGATGGCCTTCTGCTTCAACAATAGTGTGACCGTGTTTCTGATTCACAGCGGCAGCAATCACGGTATCTGCCGGGAACGGTTCTGCGGTAGACAGTTCTTCCAGTGTGGCAGCCTTTTTTCTCTGGCTGGCTTCTCTGCGTTTCTGCCGCAATTCCTCTGCGTGTTCCGCTCGGTATTTCCGTTGCCATGCGGCCTTTGCCTCGCGTTTCTGACGTTCCCGTTCGGCCTCTGCGGCTCTTTGGGCGGCTGCGGTTGGCATTGTTCATCACCTCATTTAATCGCAGGATGAATCAATCAGAATGGTCTCTAGCTCTTCGGGTGTCAGCTCAAGACCTTCTGCACTCTCTGTCCCGTTCATGTCAGGACAGGCCAAAGAAACGGTTCAGCATGTTGAGCGGGTCTTTTCCGACGATCCACCGACCACAATAGACTTCAACGATCGTGCGAACTGCTTCAGTTGATTCGATGCGGGCTTTCATATCCAAATCATACCGGTATTCTCCCGGAAGCTCGATGTTGTTTTTGCTGGCATAGTCATTAATGAGCCGCTGCATTGTTTGGTTGCCCGCATTGCGTTCCAGCATCGCAACAAGATCTTCTTTCGTGAGAGAAATACCCATCTGCAAGAACTGCGCATCCGCTGTCATATGCGCCGGGTTGAGTGTCTGTGCGGCTCGGAGTGCTTCGACGTATTCATCCACAAGCTTGAAACCGTCAGTCTCAGCCTGTTTAGTGCGTTTAGAAATCTCAACGCCAAGATTCGTTACTTCCTTGTCGTAAGCATGCCCAAGTTCCCCACTTTTCTGGCGGGCAACGATGCTTTCACGTTCTGCTTTCAGACGGGAGATTTCGTCTGTGGCGTCTTTGAGGCTAACATAAACCCGATTAACAAAGTTGTTGGTGTCCAGCTCGCGCCGGGTTTTCTCAAGCTCGCGCTTTAAGTCTGCGGTTTTGTTCCGTTCATTCCAGTTCGTCCAAGCTGTTGCGAGGGTGCTGCGCGTCTTGGCCTTTTCTGCGGGTGCTTCCGTTTTTGTAGTGGTTTTATTGTTCTCCATTTCGGATTCCGTCATTTCCCGATAAATCGGTTTAAGTTTGTGTGTACTCGCTGAAATGTGACCGTTGCCGGTTTCGTCGCTTATGAGTTGCCCCGGTACCAAAATAGTCCGACCACGGTAAAGCTCCGTCGTGTCAAGACCTCCGTTCATCTTCTCGATTGCTTCGGTGGTCGTTCCGAACTGCCTTGCAATGGTTCCTAGAAATTCGGTTCCGTCCAAAGTGACTTGTGTTGCAACTTGAATTCTGTTGGTGTTGCTGGTGTTGGTATTGTTGTTTTTCATGTTAATCCCTCTTTCTTTTTTGTTTCGTTATCTGACAGGCTACTCCGTCCTTTGTCGGACTGGCTCCAGCCGGTCGCGTCTTTGTGTTCCCGTGTGCATTTCCGCACTGCATGTGCGAACAATACCGCCGCATGTCTTCGGCGGTGCCGGTGCGGAGAATCGCAAGCGCATCCTCCAGTGAAACGCCATCCATCACATATACCGTCATATCATCGCCTCCGTCCCTTATTGGTTTTCGACTTCTTATGCATTGCCGGTCGGCGTTTCTGCCTGTCAGGTGTGAAATGTCGGTGCTGTGCCGCCTCTTTCAGCTTGTCCCTGCTCTCAGTCGTGAACGCCGCTAGCGCATCCTCCATTGTCAGGTTTCGCCGCTTCAGATCAATCAGGGTGAATCACTTCCTTTCTTTTCTACTCTGTTCTGCCCGCTGTGACAGTGTCGACAGTTTCTAGTGTCACATTCTGTCAGAACGAGATTGTTATAAAATCTGAACAAGTGAACGAGACTAAAAGACTTTAACGAATTAAAGCGTTAAAGTGCCTGGTAAAGGGGAGCGGTTAGTCTCCCGGCATGCGCAAGACAAGATACAAGCAAGCGGCGTCCCGGTCAGTATCGCAAGCGGCATACCTGCACCAAACACAAGATGTTTCTGCCGGGAAGAACGGACATGCTCTGCGCCTCTCTGACTGCTGTTTCCGTCTCTTTTTCTTCTTCGCTTTCATGGTTAATTCCTCCTGCACATGTGTGTCCCCTCGTCCCCCAAAAAGACTAAGGGACGGTTAAATTATACCTATAGCGTCCCCTATAGGGGGGACGGGGGGACGGTCTTACTTCAGATTAAACAGCCGGATACCACGTTCCCCGTGACTTTTAACGCCTAGCTGTATTCCGGCATTGTGATTAAGTTTCAGTTCCTCAAGGAATGGTAGGATTTGCTTCTTGACTGCGTCGCCGGGTGTATCTGAATAACCGTGGTACGCCTCCCGATAAATTTGTTCGTATGGGGTAAAGACTCCCTCCCGCTTGGGTTCTGGCAAGTTCTCAAGAATCCATGAGCAAACAGGGTTCCCACGCAAGTCATTGTTTAGCTCGTGCTGCTGCCACTCGAGACAGGACTCATTGAAAATCAAATCCAGCTCGCCACCTTTTGCATCCCTCGAATTGAATTCCAGCTTGGCACGTCCTTCAAACCTCTGTCCGATACCTGTGAGGTTCATAATGCTGTCAGCAGTCCCTACAATTCCTGTGCTCCCATTGACGCGCTCGAAAGGATCGTCAAACATGCCTCCCCCTTTTCGATCATGCGTGACAAACAACAGGGCGATTCCCTCTTCAACAGCCATCCTTTGAACCGGTGAGAGAAGTAAAGTGTCCTGATCATAAGCGTTTGAGCCCGTGCTCTTTACCTCGCCCCTCGCCTTTGAGAAGGTGTCAACAATAACGAGTCTGATAGATGGGTGTTGCCGATGCAACAGCCTGATTTTGTCTGTGAGCTTGCCATTTGCAAGGCGTTCCTGCACATTGTTGGTAACATACAGATTTCGCGGAACAGGTACCGACATATTCTGCGTTCGGGTGCTGATGCGGGATCGAGTGCCTTCCAGATCTAAATAGGCAACATCAGATTTCAGCGTTCGATGACCAAAAAAAGGTGTTCCCGTTGCGACGGCAATTCCCATTTGCAAAGCAAGGAATGATTTCCGGAGCTTAGGCCGTCCACTTAGCACATTCATGCCAACCTCAATCATGCTATCGACAATAAATTCTGGCGGCTTTCGCTCTTCCTCTGTCAGATCAGGAACAGAATAGAATCCGAACGAGGAAAAGACGTCCGTTTCCTTTTCCTGTATGCTGCTCATTCGCTGGCCTCCCTATTAAGTTTGGCGTTCCACAATTCCATATCGACACGATAATCAACTCCGACACGGATGTGAGGTATATCACCAGATTTGCAGCCATTCAGAATATAACCTCTCGAGAACCCGCTTACATATGACGCACCTCTGAGCGGCTGGTATCGCGCATTAGGATTGATCGTTTTTGGCCTCGACATTTTCCAGTGCCTCCCTCTCTGCGCGGCGTATCCAGTACCGCTTATTGTGCTCTCGAACGCGCTCCGGATGCTCTGACCTCCATTTCCGCAAGTATTCGCGTCTCAAGTTACGTGCACTCTGTTCAAAATCTTTTTCCATATTCCACCTCCAATATCTTGACAAAAGAAATGAAAATGATATAATTGTGAAAGAAAATATTTCGTTTCACTTTTCGTTTTTCATTATACACAATCTGCACTGAATTGTAACAATCTTTCACGATAAACTCAAAAAGAGAAATAACAAAAATAATTTCGCTAAAGAGAATTGAGGTGTATTAAATGACGCGAAAAAAGCGAGAACCGCACTTTGTAGATCCAGAGGAAATATCAGAGAATGCTCGCAAGAAGTACAATCAAGAGGATACAGATATTGTTGTAAAGTTTGCGTTGACATTTAATGAGCTTCTGGAAACAAACAGTGTTGATCAGGAAACTTTAGCAGCGGACACAGGTATCTCAACAGGCATTATTTCTGATTATCGGAGAGGGAAAAAAGCTCCTGGACTACTAAACCTATATAAAATTGCTAACCGTCTTGGTGTTGATTGTAATTATCTTATGACCGGAATCAGATCTGAACACTATAATGTTGCAGAATTTACTGGACTATCAGAAGGAGCAATTAAACAACTGCATGAAAATAAAGTTGGGAGTAACATTTCTATTAGTGGTAAAAAATCAGTACATAACATAAAGATGCCTCCAAATCCAGAATATCAAAAGGAAGTTAATGCCGTTAATGCATTGCTGGAAGACAGAACCGGAAGGGTGATACTCAATAACATATACAATTATTTGTTCACAGAAATTGACGGGTTTTCTCTTCCTGATAGAGAATCGCCAAAGCACGAATACATAGGTTCAATGATTGGAATCTGTGAGAAAGAAAAAACAGTATATGATCTCAGTGCTAATACATTATCTGGTATATTTCTCGCGAACGTCCAACAAGGACTAACTAAATTAAGAAGCAGAATAAAAGGGAGGGGGTAAAGAATGGCGAGCATAAGTAAGCTTCAGACAACGAAAGACGGAAAACGTTTCTGGCGTATTCAAGTAAGCCGGGGAAAAGGATTGACGCCATATTCGATGCGCTTCTATTGGCCAGAAGGTTATGCAAAAAGGACTGCTGAAAAAGAACGAGATAAGGCTGCCGCCGAATTTGAGCGAAAGTGCAAAGCGGGGGAGATCCTGAACCGCGAAGAGCAGAAAGCCAAGGAAGAGGAGGAAAGGGCCGCAGAAGAAGCCGCGGCTAAGGCTGCCGCAGAAGAAGCAGAAAAAATCAAAACATTCAAGCAGTACGGAGAGCAAGTCTTTATGCCAGCAAAGACTATCACTTGTAGCGAGAATACAAGACGTTATTACCAGAACGCGCTCGACAAGCATCTTTATCCCAAATTCGGAGAAATAAAACTTCCAGAAATCTCTTCGGCAATGCTTCAAGCCTTTTTCCTCGAACAGCAGAATTCTAAATACTCTCATAGCACTATTATAGGAAATTATGTTACTTGCAAGGGACTTCTTACGATGGCATACAGAGACGAGAGTATTGATAAGAATCCCATGGACCGTGTGCAACGCCCAAAGCAGAAGAAAGATGAAAAAAAGCAGGAGGTTGAAGCTTGTACGTCAGAAGAATTGAAACAAATAATAAAGGCGTTGGAGGATGAGCCTTTAAAATGGCAAGTCTTTGTTAGACTCCTGATTGATACGGGAATCCGGCGCGGAGAAGCAGTTGCATTAAGATGGGCAAATGTGGACCTTGAAAACTGTTCGGCCTATATTTGTGAGAATCTCCAATATACCGCGAAAAAAGGAGTTTACCTTGCTTCGCCGAAAACAGGACAGGTGCGGACAGTGTACTTCTCGCGCTCCACGTCTAAGCTCTTAAAGAATCTTAAGTCAGAGCAGGAAGCAGACACAAAGCGCAGGAAAGAACGACTTGAAAAAGAAGGAAAACCGCTCAACATTGAGAAAGTTGCCACTTGTGAATATGTCTTCCAAGAAAAGGGATATAACAAGCCTATGCACCCGCAAGCACCTAACAGATTCTTTTTGAAATTCCGGGAGAAATATTGCTTTGATGTGATTAGACTGCACCCGCACATGCTGCGTCACAGTTTCGCGTCAATTGCCATCACTCAGGGAGCTGATATAGCATCTGTAAGTGAAGTGCTTGGACATGCGGACAAGTCAACAACGCTAAGACTTTACACACATGCCGATGAAGAGAGTAAGCGCCGCGCTGCAGGAATCGTCCTTCAAGCAATCGGGCAAGAATAAGAAAGCGGACACGGGATTATTCCTCGTGTCCGTTTTAATTCGTCAGTTTAGCTTTTGGTTTAGCTTTCGGGGAGACAGACTATAAATGAATAAAAGCTGCCTTTTGCATAAAGTTTGCAGTTAAAGAAAAAAGCACTTGTTTTGGCTGGTTTTTGCCATCACAAGTGCTATTTTTTGGAGCTGGATGCGAGATTCGAACTCGCGACCTCATGATTACGAATCAGGCGCTCTACCGGCTGAGCTAATCCAGCATTCCCTCAGAAAGCTCAGTTATATTACCACAAGAGTGCATTTTCGTCAACTGTTTTCTTTTTCACTGAATATGCTGCGAAACAGGGAGAGGGGAGAAGCACGATATTGGCATTTTCGCTCAGCAAGACAGGGCGCAGGGTTACATAACTGACAGGATCATGGAAGCATGAAGAAAAGTTATTGACAGTTTCAACAGAGTTTTCGACAGGCGGCTTTCTCAAATTCAGCCAAATTGTCGCATTTTGCAGTTAAACTTTCCGAACAAAAGAGACGGCAGGTTACAAATTTGCGTCATTTTTCGGTTTCCATAACATTTTGGGAACGGAAATCGGCGCTCCCGAACAGCAAAATAGAACAGCCCGGCCCGGGATCCGGGCAGCGGATGATAATTTCCGGTTGCAAAACAGGCTTTCTTCTATTAAAATAATAGCACAAGTCCGTTTAATCAATGAAAAGAATGCAAAAAGCAGGAGAGGAATGACCAAAATGACCAAAGCAAAAGTATATTTCAGTAAAGAGATCAGCCCGGAAATCGTGGTGAAGATGTATGAGAAGCTCGGGATCGACCTTCCGGGAAAAGTGGCCGTGAAGGTGCATTCCGGCGAAAAGGGGAATCAGAACTTCCTGCGCCCGGATTTCTGGAAACCGATGGTGGAGAAGGTCAAGGGTACGATTGTGGAATGCAACACCGCTTACGGCAGCAAGTTCAACAACGGTGTCCGCGACTATACCGAATCTCACCGCCAGCTGATCGAATACCACGGCTGGAACAAGTATTTTGACGTGGATCTGATGGATGCGGAAGGACCGGACGTGATCTGGCAGATTCCGAACGGAAAAATCCTGAAGGAGAACCGTCTCGGCAAGGACATCGAGAATTATGACTCGATGCTGGTGCTGGCCCATTTCAAGGGACACCCGATGGGCGGTTACGGCGGCGCGCTCAAGCAGCTCTCCATCGGCTGCGCCAGCCGTGCCGGCAAGGCGCTGATCCACTCCGGCGGAAAGAGCGACAGCAACTTTGACGCATGGGATGTGCATGCGGACAAGGTCGTGTTCCCCGAGGCCATGGCGGACGCCGCGTCTTCGGTGGTGAAGCATTTTGAAGGAAAGATTGCGTTTATCAACGTGATGAAGAATCTCTCGGTGGACTGCGACTGCGTCAACGTGGCGGAACCGCCCTGCATGAAGGACATCGGCATTCTGGCGTCTCTGGATCCGGTGGCCATCGACCAGGCCTGTATCGACCTGATCTACAGCTCCGACGATCCCGGCCGTGCCCATTTCACCGAGCGTGTCGAGAGCAGAAACGGCGTTCACACGATTGAGGCCGCGGCGGAACTGGGCTTCGGCACCAGAGAGTACGAACTGATCGAAGTCTGAAACTTGTTGACTGAATAAAAGAATCGGATTACGGCAGAGGGACGGGGAGAAACCGGAAACGGCATCTACCCCGTCCTGAAAGCGGAGAGGAGCAGAAAATGGCAGGGAGATGGTTCCAACACAGAGGAGTGGTCAGGGCACTGAGCGGCCTGACGGCTTTGGCCTGCCTTCTTACGCCCGGTGTATCCGCGCGAGCCGAAGGGCTGTACCGTGTTGCCTACATCTTCGACTGCCGCTATGAGCCGAAGACGGGGGAAGGGTACGCCGGATACGCGGTTCATGTACACAATTCCGACTGCTTTGACGGCTATTATGAGCGGAGATGTAATCTGCCGGTGATTCCGCCGCATGTTCATGACGAGAGCTGCTTCGATGCCGACGGAAATCTGATCTGCGGGCAGCTGGAGCTCCACACCCATACGCCGTCGTGCTACGACAGCGACGGAAAGCTGATCTGCGGGCAGCTGGAGCTGGAAGAACATGTACACGGGCCGGAATGCTTCCAAAGGGTCATTGTCGAAGTGGATGAGGAGACGGGGGACGAGACGATCGTCAGTGTGCCCGATACCGATCTGGAGACGGCGGCAGACTGGGAAGCCACGCTCCGGGACGTCAAACTGACCGGAGATCCCCGCGCGGATCTTGTTGCGGTGGCCAGAAGCCAGCTCGGCTATGCCGAAAGCAAAACCAACATTGCCATCGGCGGGGACTTCCACGGCGGGCACTATAATCGCTATGGGGAATGGTACGGCTTCCCCTTCGGGGCCTGGTGCGCGATGTTTGTCTCCTTCTGCCTGTATTATGCGGGGATCCCGGACGAGGTCTTCCCCTATGACAGCGGGACGGTCAACTGGGTGGATACGCTCAAGCACAAGGGAATGTTCGAGGGCGTGCTGAACCATACGCCGGTACCGGGAGACATCATCTTTTTCGACTGGGATGACGGCAGAGCGGACCATGTGGGCATCGTCACGGAAGTGGAGGGCAGCACGATCCGCACCATCGAGGGGAACCGTGAACCGGTCGTCAAGGAATATGAATATGACTATATCAGGGACAGAAGCAGGATCCTCGGCTACGGCATTCTGCCGGAGAAGGCAGAGGAAGCGGAGGTGCAGACCTTGAAAAAGTGAAGAAAAAAACTGTTGACAAACGAGGGGGTTTCTGCTATTATAACCGGGCGGCTGGATGATGGCTGCTGACCTTGCAGATGCTGGTGTAGCTCAGTCGGTAGAGCAGCTGATTTGTAATCAGCAGGTCGGGGGTTCGAGTCCGTCCACCAGCTCCAATTGAACATGGGGGAATTCCCGAGTGGCCAAAGGGGACAGACTGTAAATCTGCTGGCGATGCCTTCGGTGGTTCGAATCCACCTTCCCCCACCAAGCTCTGCCGAAAGGTAGAGCTTATTTATTATGTTTTTTCACAGTCTTGCTTGCCATCTGCGGTATTGGCCCCGCCGGAGACGGGGGCAATACCGGAAAAGCACATCGTGGATGAACAGATCAGACAGGAGATGAGGAAACTGACCATTCAGGGCGGATACCGTAAATATAAAGAAGTATCGTTTCTGCGCGGCTTTGCGATTACAACGGTTGTGCTGATGCACGTCATTCAGGTTTACTGGCACGAAGGGCAGATTCCGGCCTGGCTGCGTGCGGCGTCCGCGATGGGGGGAACCGGAGGACATGTGTTCATCTTCTGTTCCGGCTTCGGGCTGTATCTGAGCTATCTGCACAGACCGATGGGCTTCAGGGAATTTATCAGGAAGCGTTTCCTGAAGATTTATATCCCGTATCTGATCTTCCTGCTGGTTCACTTCTTCCTCCCGCATTGGGGCGTAGATGACAGAACACAGCTGGAATACCTGCTGAGTCATGTCTTCCTTTATAAAATGTTCTTTGAAAAGTATATCCTTTCCTACGGACTGCAATTGTGGTTCATCTCGACGATCATCCAGCTCTATCTGCTGTTTCTCCCGGTCTGCAGGCTGAGGGAGAAGACCTCGATGCGCGCGGTCCTTCTGACCGGCTGCGCGGTGAGCGTGGCGTGGTGGGTTACGATGCACGCAACCGGCCTGGAGAACCTGCGGGTCTGGGGCAGTTTCTGCTTCCAGTACCTTTGGGAGTTTGTCCTTGGTATGGCGGCCGCGGATTATCTTATGACGCATGACACCCTGACCATCCCGATCGGCCTGCTGCTTCCTGCTGCGGTCTGCGGTCTTGCGCTGGCGGCCCTGATGGTGAAGCGCGGCGGATACTGGCAGGCCTTCAACGATGTCCCGGCGCTGATCGGCTATACGGCGACGGTGCTGCTGCTTTATGCCGGTGGAAAGCATGTGCTCCGACCGCTGTTCCTCTGGATCGACGGCTTCTCCTATGAGTGGTTCCTGGTCCATGTGGACGGTGTCAAATTCGGATACCACTATATTGATCACTGGCTTCCCTACGAATCGCCGGAGTTGATCCGCACCGGCGGTGCCTTCCTCTTCAGCCTGGCGGCGGCCCTGTTGCTCCGGCTCCTGGTGCGTCTGGTGAACCGGCTGCCGGGTCTCAACGGAGAACAGAACCGGCTCCCGGACTGATTCAGAACAAACCATACAAACTGCACAAAAAGTCAGGTGAAATTTCTACGTTTTGCACGAAATTTTTGCTTGACTTTTTTCTGTACTGCTGGTATATTAGTTGAGCCTGCGTGAAGAGCACAGGTATGCGTTGAAGCGGGAGATTGCTCACAAAGTGAGGTAACTTCCGTGGAGTATGTCCGGTACCGGTTCGCCGGTACGCAATCGGGCGGCTGAAGCCTTTCGTTCCACGCGTATATCGCGCGGGCGGGGAGCAGACCGGCTGGAATGCCGGTTTGTTTTTCGGACACGGTCTGATACGCACGGATGTGTGTACGAGACGGCTTCATCCGTACGCATCCTTTAATAAGGCGGTGCCCAATGCCGCCGGAAAGAACGTACGAAAAGGAGAAAACCCAATGGCAAGCAACAGCAAGAACATGATCCGCATTCGCCTCAAGGCCTATGATCATCAGCTGATCGACAAGGCTGCGGAAACCATCGTTGAGGCCGCCAAGCGCACGGATGCAAAGGTCTCCGGACCCATCCCTCTGCCCACCAAGACCGAGATCGTCACGATCCTGCGCGCCGTCCACAAATACAAGTACAGCCGTGAGCAGTTCGAGCGCCGCACCCACAAGCGCCTCATCGACATCATGAGCCCCACCCAGAAGACCGTGGAAGCCCTGATGAGCGTTGAAGTTCCCGCCGGTGTCGAGATCGAGATCAAGCTCTGATCGGACCGAAAAGCAGATTCCCCCAGTTAATACCCCAGTTAAGCAAACCCACTGCCCGCAGCTTGCGTATGCGGGCGGGTTAAGTTGCCAGCCTCCGGACGGAGGAATCTCCGGACCATGCGGGGCAACCAATAACCGATAGGAGGAAAAACATGAAGAAAGCCATTATTGGCAAGAAGGTCGGCATGACGCAGATCTTCGACGAGATGGGGAAGGTCATCCCCGTCACCGTCATCGAAGCGGGCCCCTGTGTGGTCGTGCAGAAGATGACCAAGGAAAAGGAAGGCTACAATGCAGTTCAGCTCGGCTTTGAAGAAGTCGGCGAGAAGAAGCTTTCCAAGCCGGAGCAGGGCCACCTGAAGAAGGCGGGCGTGAATCCGGTCAAGCATCTGAAAGAATTCCGTCTTGAGGATGACAGCAAGCTGGAAGTCGGCGATGTCGTCAAGGCCGACCTCTTCGCAGAGGGCGACAAGGTCGATGTCACCGGAATCAGCAAGGGTCACGGCTACGCCGGCGTTGTCAAGCGCTTCGGCCAGGGCCGCACCCCGACCAGCCACGGCGGCGGCCCGGTTCACCGGCACGCCGGTTCCATGGGCTCGAGCACCGATCCTTCCCGTATTTTCCCGGGAAAGAAGCAGGCCGGCCACATGGGCGTGGATCAGGTCACTGTCCAGAACCTCGACATCGTGAAGGTTGCCGC
>Ga0256405_10009952_pt1 | contig 12780 bp, 10 predicted proteins | sample RumenRJG_02DNA_FD_189096 | JGI IMG/M metagenome (GOLD analysis project Ga0256405, IMG submission 189096) | Bovine rumen microbial communities from Lethbridge, Alberta, Canada - RJG_02 | ecosystem: Host-associated > Mammals > Digestive system > Stomach > Rumen | place: Canada: Alberta...
CAATTGTTCCCCCAAGCAGCAGCACATGAAGAAGCGGATGATGAGTTGAAAAGCTCCTTGTTAAGACTTCATTAAGTTCATCCTGGGCGTCATAGACAAAAAATCCTGGAAATTCAGCAAGAAAAACTGGAATGCACAAAACCACCAAAGATACATAGTTTATCAGGAAATCTCTTTTTGAAAACTCTCTCTCCTGCCCTTTTTTAGGGAGCTTGACTATACCAAAGAGCTTGGCTCCTTTGTCTGTAAGGTCATAGTTTCTCCATACATACCTGGTGTCCACTGTGACAATTATCATAAGTGCCAGCATCACCAGCATGGCATTTTTGTCAAAAATATTGATCTGATCGTAGGTTTCAAGCTGATATCCAAAGGTCAAAAAAACACCAGCCAAAACGCCAAACAAGCCTGACATAAGCCAGGCCAGTGTGTTTTCCTTATTTGATCTCATCGCGTGTAGTCTCCCGGATCACGTACTGAGGATTTTTGTTCTGTGATATGTAGAGCCTTCCTAAATATTCACCGATCATACCAAGCATCAGCATCAGCATTCCGCCAATGAACATGATCGCACTCATTAAAGCTGCAAATCCCATAGGTGCTACAGGGTATACAAACTTCTTGATAACCGTATAAATCCCGTAAAGAAATCCCAGGAATGCAAATATAAATCCTGAAAGTGTCGCTATTCGAAGAGGCTTGATGCTAAAGGCTGTAAAGCCATTGATCCACAGGGCAAAAAGCTTGGACAGTGTATATCCGCTTTCGCCAACTTCCCTTTTTCTGTGGGTAACATCGACATTAACTATATTTTTGGTAGTCCTGAGTACCAGACCTATTACATATGGGTATGAGCCTTCATACTTCACCATCTCGTCCACAACAAACCTCTTAGCGGCAAAGTAACTGGAAACATAAAGATCCTTGGGCTTACCAATCATTACACTGGCCATCCACTCATTCATTGCTGTTCCAAAGTTGCGGAAAAGACTGTGTTTTTTATGGCTGTATCTTGCATAAGCCACATCTGCACCATTCTCAATGGCGGCGATGAGCTTGCCTGCCTCATCAGCCGGGGTCTGTCCGTCATCGTCAAGGCAGATCACTATATCCCCTTTGGCAGCGTTGAGGCCTGCCATAAGAGCTGCATGCTGTCCGAAGTTCTTGGCAAGGTTTATGCCAGTTACCGTATCAGCATACTTTTTAGAAACCTCTTTAATGGTTCCCCAGGTATCGTCAGGAGATCCATCATTAATTAGGATTATCTCATGTCCATAGGAGCTAATCCCGGACATTGTCTTTTCTATTTCACTTATAACTGCTTCAAGTGTATTCTCTGATCTGTAGCAGGGAATCACGAAGCTTATGATTTTTTCAGCCATATTACACCTTCCTAGCTAAATGTCTTTTTCATCAATATCATATCACCTTTACGGCCATCACTGCACTCTACCAAAGGTACAAACTCAGTTTTTACAAAGCCCGCCTTCTCGTAGCTCTTTATAGCACTTGTGTTACTTACAAATACGCGAAGGATCAGTTCATTAAGATTCTCCTTCCTGTGCGCATAATCTGTCATCAATATGGCGCTTTCATTGCCATAGCCTTTACCAATGGCATCATCTTCACCAATAAAAATGCCATACTCTGCTGTCTTTTTATCCCTGTCTATATTCCTCAAATACACGCAGCCTACAGGTCTGTCTTTGTTTTCCCTCTCGCAAATCATAAGCTGGATCACTTTACCTGTATCGATCATGGTCTTTTGCCAGATTTTCTGCCCTTCCAGGGTAAACTCTTCTCTGTATATGAAATTATCCCGTACCCGCTTGTTATTGCGCCACTTCACAATCAGAGGAAAGTCGCTTTCCTGCATAAGCCTAAGGCGCAGCTTCTTCCCCTCAGCTAAAAACTCATAATTTTCCATATTAGCTCCAGATCAAAAACATTCACTGACCTTGTACACTACAAAGACATCTGCAACCTGATCTACCTTTGTAATATCAACATCAAATCCTTTATCCTTATAATAGTCCTTTAACCAGTCTATATCATTTACTGTTTTGGAAACCACATAGACATTGTCTTGGAAGACAATTGCATCCTGCATGGATGTAAAACCTGCAGCCTTTAGCTTTTTATAATACAGAGGGCTCTTACATGCCCAGCCCCCCATAATGTCGTGGTTTGCAAAAGAATTATCTACATTCTCAAACATCTTCTCTGAGAAAGTCTTCTCTTCCCCATCCATTGCAGATACCGATGTGTACACATCAACAAAATAGAAGTTGTCATCGTGCTCATCAAAATACTCATAAAGTACGTCGTAATGAGCTCTCATCCTGGCTCTCTCAGACAGTTCATCAGTAATGGTCCCTGCCTGGTTTGGAATGAACAGTGCTGAAGCTATAGCGGCGATCAGCATAGTGACTGCTGCCATCCATTTTTTGTCTCTGCCTTCCATAATGATCATTCCCGCTAAAACAGCTATTTCCATTATGTACAGAGGGTGAGTTATCCTGATGGGATCCCTTCCCCTTACAATTATGTACAGCCACAAAGTAGATCTGCAGGCAAACAAAAGGATCAAAAGGAATAATGAGGATACTTTCTTTTTCTTGTCTTTTGAAAAGAGGCAAATAAGAAGCGCTCCTAAATATAGCACCCCAGTGATCAGGTTAAGCGGAGCATCAGTCATGGGATATTCGTAGCTCTTTTGGTAAGCAATGTACCTTAATCTGTACAGATATAGTGAAAAAGACTGCATAAGTCTTATAACAAGTGGAACCTCATCAGTCCTTAACTTAGCCGCATGGCTAGCCACCGCATTTAATATGTCAGTGCCAATCTCGTCGTCAATTCCATAGTTGTAATTTATAAGTAGCTCCTGCTCAGGCTGAGAAATGGCAATCTCATTATAGAAGTCCTTATTTTCCTCATAGTCCGGAATGTACTGAAAATCGTAGAGCTCAGTTCTCGCATCAAAAAGAGCGTTAAACTCTCTCCAGTCCGGGCTGCTGTAAGCAATCTTATGAAGCACTGTTGATAAAACAAGTCCTAAAAGGATCCCTATGCACAAAAACACGTAGCGTTTAAAGAGGTTTTTCTTTTCCCCGTAGGAAGATATCTGCACCCCTCCGCTATATCTGTCACATAAGGTATTGCGAATAAGGCAGTATCTGATAAGTATCCCGACGCCAACAATGGGAAGGGTCAAAAGAAGCATCTCTGACCTTATAAGATACGCAAGGGTAATAAGTATGACGGCAAGGATATGGTCACCCTTTTTGTCTCCCTCATGAGTCATGATAAGAAATGCTGCTGTAGCCGACATAAAGCCTACTGTGAAGGTGTACTGCACAAACACAAAGTGCGACAGGATCCCTCCAAGGAAAAACAGTAAAAACGCAAGGGCACTTACTATCTTTACCCCCTTATCCTCGCACTTTCTCATTACCCGATGCAGGAAGATGAACACGCACCCAAACTGGCAGGTGCACAAAAAAATGCCATACCAGTCAAGGCCTCTATATACTCTGTAAAGCAGAGCTATAAAGGCGCTTATAGGGTACAGCATCTGTATGTTATGTCCCTCTGGAACTCCTGTGTAGGCTCCAGATAAGATATCCTTCATAAGGACATCGTCATTAAGATCAAAATAAAAGTCCCCAATGAAAGCTGCTGCCAGGAAAACAGACAGTGTCAATATGGCTGAAGCTATGAAGTTGAAATCTATGGATCGTTTCTTCATGTTGGGGCTCCATATCAGTTGAAGTGGTAGTACTCCTTGATTCTCATAACGACTTCGTCCAGGTCATCATTAGTGAGCTTGTAATACATTGGCAGACGCAGAAGTCTCTCGCTTTCTTTGGTAGTATATTTATCCTCTCCTCTAAACTCACTGTAGATAAGACCGGCTTTGGAAGAATGGAGAGGCACATAGTGAGAAGCAGGAAGAATATCGTTACTTGTAAGGTACTTGATAAGTCCCTGTCTCTCTTCAAAGTCTTTACATTTGATGTAGAACATATGCGCATTGTGAACGCATTCTTTTGGCACGTAGGGAAGTTCAATAAGGCCTTTTTCTTCAAGAGGCTTAAGAGCTTCCATATATCTGTTGTAATGATCGAGTCTGTCACTATTTATCTCGTCAGCCATCTGAAGCTGTGCATAGAGATATGCTGCATTCATGTCACTTGGAAGGAATGAAGATCCTGGCATGATCCAGCTATACTTATCAACCTTGCCAAGCTTGTAAAGAGTTCTGTTTGTACCCTTTTCTCTGATGATTATGGCATCATCAACATATGTCTCATCCCTAAGCAGCAGTGCTCCGCCCTCTCCCATGCTGTAGTTTTTGGTCTCATGGAAGCTGTAGTTACCAAAATCACCGATTGCTCCAAGAGCTTTTCCTTTGTAGGTTGCCATAACGCCCTGGGCAGCATCCTCAATTACCAGAAGATTGTGTCTTTTTGCGATATCCATGATGGTATCCATCTCACAGCCAACACCTGCATAGTGAACAGGAACGATAGCCCTTGTCTTGGGAGTTATTGCCTGCTCAATGAGATTTTCATCTATGTTCATGGTATCAGGTCTGATATCCACAAATACCACCTTAGCTCCGCGAAGTACAAACGCATTGGCAGTTGAAACAAAGGTGTAGGAAGGCATTATGACTTCATCACCCTCTTTTATCCCTGCAAGGATTGCAGCCATCTCTGTGGCATGGGTACAGGATGTGGTAAGAAGTGCTTTGGTGCATCCTGTCTTTTTCTCGATCCATTCGTTGTCAAGGGCAGTATACTTGCCATCTCCACATATCTTCTGTGCCTCGACACACTCTTTTATATAATCAAATTCGTGTCCCGTATAGGGTGGTACGTTAAAATTTATACGCATATGTCATTCCTCCTGTATAACAAAAAGGTGCCTCAATCTTTTTTCTTGAATACAATAAGCTTACTAATAACATAGTTAAGGGCAATTACAACAAATGTTGCACCAAGCTTTACTGGCATCTTGGGCAGTCCCATCAGTGTTATGAAAATAAAGATCAGAAGATCTTCTACTACCAGTGTAAACAGTCTTCCTGCAGTAAAAGAACCTGCCTGCTTAAGGAAGTCCTTGGTATTATCTACCTTACCATCAAATACCCAGGTCCTGTTGGTAAAGAACTGGAAGGCCACACAAATAACCCAGTCGATAGAGTTATTGATAACCTCATTGATGTGCATCACGCTGTCCATGAACCAGAAAAGGAACAGGCTCAAGAAGAATGTGAGACCTCCGAAAAAGAGGTACAAAAGCCCTTCCTTATGCTTTTTATAAAATGGTTCAAATATGTTAAGAACAGGCAGCGACATGATCCTGTCAAAAATATCTTTTTTCTTGTTATCTTCCATAAATCTCCAAGTACTCCTTGCTATCAATTCTCTACGGCATAAACCGTAAATCTATAACTCTCAAAGACCTTATTATAATCATTAGATGCAATATAGTCCATCAAAACATCTTTCTTAGCCTCTATGTTGGCGTATTCAGGAAGGTTCTGCCCCACAATGATTATTGGCGCATCTGCCTTAAGCCCGGAAACCTTTGAAAGCTCACCCTTAAACTTTAAAGTGCTATAGCTGTCAAGATCAGGCCAAACAGTATTTATGGCCGGCTCAAGGTCAAATATGTACGCAAGGCCAGGAACTGCCCCAAAGAAAATCGCTTTTTTCTCAGATGCATTTATATCTTTGAGAGCATCATACAGCTCATTTAACGATTCTGCATTGTAGGCAGTAGTAGCCATAGAAGACACCTTGGGTATCTTGGCGTGACTGTCTCTCTTTTCTCCGCCGTCATCTCCATCAAGAAATGCAAAGCTTCCGTGGAAAAGAGTTCCCTGGATCACTACGACTATGATCACCATCGTCACCATTGCCTGCCATGGGAAATGGTAGTCACCTTCCCCCAGCCTGAACATCAGTCTTCTAAGGAGCCACAGTGTTACAGGAGCAACAAAGAACAGGTTATTGATCACAGGAAATGTGTAGTTGTTGCTGCCTAGTGGCGTTATCAAAACAACTATTAAAGCAGCAAAGGCCAGAGTCTGCTCCTGCCTGCTGCCATTTAGTATACCAGCCAATCCAATGACAGCAAGGATGATCGCAATTATCACAAACATCATGGCTGCCTGGAACATGGAGTCATAATAGCAGTAATTTCTGGTAAATACTCCATTTGCAAAATAGTATCTGACAAGCACTAGAAGTCCCGCAATGTACAAAAGCTTTTTTACCAGCACATACTTGCCAGGGAGGAGATTGAACATTATAACTCCTGCTGCCACACAGGGAATCATGATGATCATGTCCTTTAAGGTGGTGCCATAGGCTGACAGGATAGATGAGACCATTCCGGAAGCTGTATAATCTGAAGCCCCCTCCGTCATGCCAAATAAAGACCCGATCATATCAAAATAGGCTGTTGGTCCATACATTCCGCATATCATCAAAAGAGGAAACAAAATGCCAATAAGAAATCCGCCTATGCAGGTAAGTGTCTTTTTAACGGTCTCAATAAACTTATCCCCAGTGATGATCTGGTAGAACCACAACACAAGGATCAGCCCCGTCTCAACAATATTTGGAAATCTCACCATCACATTAAGTCCAAGACATATTCCTGCCAGGATCAAAAACAATGTCTGCCTCTCCCACTCAAATATCCCAAGAAGAAGGCACAAAAGCCCCAGAGTAAAGAACAGATATGTGAGATAGTTGTACAGAATAACTCTGGGACACCAGCAAAGGCTCAGACTTATAAACTCTCCGATAAAGATCATCCAACCTGGCATCCATCTCTGGAGACAGTAATATGCTGAAAGTGCGATCACACTGATGATAAAGCTGCAGTAGATGCCCATTCCAAGCATGGTCCCAGCAAAGGGCAGCTTCATGATCGCTCTTCCTGTGACATTGGCAAGGAAGGTCGAAAGCCCCCACATAGGATCAATAACAGGGAGAAACTCATAGTTGGATAGCCCATAAGTAGTGTCTGTAATGTCCAGTCCCTGCGAAACCCCTATGAGCGGATATAAAAGAAGTATCAGCGGAAAGACAAGCTTTTCCATGGGCTTCTGGTATTTTTTGAAGTTGTAAAAATAACTACGGATAGTCTTTAGCATAAATCCTTATCCCACTGTCTTAGCTTTTTAAACAGCCATGTATCCTGAAGGACTCTTCCAAGGAAATCAAAGATCATCTTTCTTATCCAGTCCACGAAAACTCCCGCCAGGAAAACAATTATTATTGATCTGATATAATGCCAGGCAAAAAGTAATACGCTGCCTGTTGGAACTTCTCCCATAAGATGCTCCATCCACACTACCCATCTGTCCCTAATTTCAAGATGCATGTGCACAAGATACACACCGAAGGTAAGAGGACCCAGGAATCTTGATATGTCAGCCAGTTTTCCCTCTTTCATCCTGTAGAACCTGAATAGTGAAAAGAGTCCTAAAGAGCCTGTCAGGGTAAAGATAAAGTTAAGATGGGTTGGAACTGTTGCATAGTAGTTGAGTCTTCCAGTCTTAAGATTGATAAAGTGTAGTATCACTGACATAGCAAAGATCATAAGGCAGGAAAAAACAAAAACCAGTCCGCTTCTTTTTGCATTGTAGAAGAGAACCACATCATATTTTCTAATATAGGCAGCAATAAGATAGAGACATATAAACCACCCAAAATCATATCCATAATTATCTGTTACAAACATCACCGGAACGATGCTCTTTATAAAGCAGAACCATACAAGAAGGCCTATGATCGACCATTTGAGCTGTTTTCTTGAAAGGGTGTTTACCGCAGCGTTCATGATGGGTGACAGAACATACATGATAATATAGGCAGTCACAAACCAGTAGTGCTCAGATGATATAGGGAACAGATACTGCCCCATCTTGAACACAGAATTACCGGAGTGGACCACGTAAGTTCCAACAATGATCATTGCAAGAGATATGACTATGGTATAGAAATATACCTGCGCTATAAGGCTGAGCAAGCGACTTGGTCTTACATTTGACCTGGACATAAAATATCCGCTCAAAAGAACATAAACATTAAGTCCTGTAATGGCAAAACTCTCAAGAAGTGTAGCAAAAAGCTGTACCTTTGTAGCCGGAACCCCAAGCTCCAACAAGGCATTGGAATGGAGATTGTAATGTAAAGTAATGATCATAAACATAGCTATGATCCTTAGAAGCTCAAAATTTGCATCCCTCTTTTTTGCTGATCCCAACACTCCGCTCATAACGCCTCCAACAAGATTACCTTTCCCGAACTGCTTTACCGTCCTTGATGCCATAGATCATGTCGCACTTTTCGATGGTCTGAAGCCTGTGTGCTATGATCACCAAAGTCTTTTTACCATGGAGTCTGTTGATGGAATCCATGATGGCAGCCTCTGTGTCATTATCAAGTGCTGATGTTGCCTCATCCAGTACCAGCACTTCAGGGTCTTCGAAAAGAGCTCTCGCAATACCGATCCTCTGTCTCTGTCCGCCAGAAAGTCTGATACCTCTTTCCCCAATCTCAGTATCAAGGCCTTCCGGAAGTTCTTTTACAAAAGAATCAAGAGCAGCCTCGGAAAGAGCCTGCCACACCTTGGCATCGTCTATCTCATCCTCAGGAACACCAAAAGCTACGTTTTTCCTGATAGTTGAATCTGTCATAAAAATAGTCTGAGGAATGTAGCCCACGTTCTTGAGCCATCCCTTGTAGTTGGTCTTAACATCAACTCCGTCAGCTAATATCCTGCCTTTTTCAGGCTCCAAAAGTCCAAGAAGTACGTCTACAATCGTGGTCTTACCTGCACCTGATGTTCCTACGATTCCCACGCTCTTACCAACAGGGATCTCCATGTCTGCACCGTCAAGGATGTACTTGTCAGTGTTTGGATACTTGTAGGTAATGTCCTTAAGGTTTATTGAATTATGTACAGGAAGCTTTTCGGTCTGGGCCTTAGTGCGATAGTCCTCGCTGTTATAGGAAATTGATTCATCATGGATCTCATCCTGAAGGTTTTCACTTACGTTGTCCAAAAATGGTTCAAAATAAGCGATGCTGGTCAGGTAGTTGTTGATCCTGTTGGCGCTTGGAAGAAGTCTTGCTGCTGCAGCCGCAAGGACTGTGAGCTGTGGAAGAAGTGATGTAAGACTTGTTCCCTGAGCCATAACAAAGAGCATATATCCGATCATGCCTGCAATGGCAATAGTTTCGATCAGAAGTCGTGGCGTTGAGTTGTAGAGGTTATACTTCTGAACTGCATTTACATAGCCAGCTCCACAATCAGCATAACCATTTATAAAGTAGTTCTCTTTTGCTGCAACCTTTATCTCTTTTATTCCTGTTACTGATTCGTAAATCCACTTATAAAGTCCGCTGTAGTAGTCCTGATTATCCTTACCGGCCTTGACCATGACAGGCTTTATCACAAACTTGATAACAAGAAGTACTATAACAAGAAGTGTTGCTATAGTAAGGGTCATCCTGGCATCCTGGCTAAGAAGAATAGCCACCAGACACACAAATACTATGATCTCACTGGTAAGCTGAAGGCAGCTAAGGATCAGGGCATAGAGGTTATTGACATCAGAAGTGATGTTTCTCTGAATAACTGTAGTGTCTGCATTTAAATAGTATTCATAGGGCCTTTGCATGAAGTTGATCATCATGCGGCGGGATGTGGCAAACTGGTTGGTGTAAACAAATCTTAGCTGTACCACATTCATAAAATATAAAAACACATTCTTTATTATGAAAACAAGAATGATGGACACCATGATAATGGCTGCCAGCTGGGTGGTACTTGTAAGGTTAAAGAGATTATAGATTGCTGAAAGTATATGGCTCTCTTCCACCTTCTCAGGGTCTATAACAACCTGCATAACGGGTGCTATCATTGCAATTCCCAGTGATTCCAGCACGCCTCCGATGAGCATCAGCACTACGATTCCCACCATCTGTGATTTCTGCTTCCTGTCAAGAAGCACCTTTAACTTGCTGTAGATCTTACGCATTAATTAGCTTTTCCTTCCGCTTTTCAGGTCTCTGTAAAACCACAGAAGCCTGTAGTAAATATAGAAAAACAGATGTGATTTCATCTGAAAACCTATGAGTTTTTTCTCTTCAGGATGTATCTTCTCCTGGTAATAGGGGTTACTCTGGAAATCCGGAAAGGTTTCCTTCATCTCTTTTCCAAGGGCTTTTGTAAAGTTATAACAATCTTTAACTTTGTATTTTTTAGGCATGGCTGAGAACAATGTGTTGACATAGAATAACACAGTGTATTGAAATTCTATCTCCGGAAGATAGTCTTCAAAGTAGCCATTGTTTTTGGCCTCACTTATTATCATCCTGCCTGCGACCATTCTGTCTTCCAGGTTCTTTTTAGAAATACTGTGGACAGTTGAAGCATTGTGCTGGTAGTAATAGTAAAGCGGCTCCTGGATATACTCAAAGTGCTTGGATCTTGTCATCCAGGTATTACTTACTGCATTGTCTTCGTAAAAAATGTTCTCAGGGAAAACATCAAGCTTATCCTTGGTGCCAGGTTTATAGTCTCCCAGGATCAGCTCTCTTTTATAGACCTTTACCACAAGGCTTCCTGTCTCAATAAGGAGCTTTTTGTACTTTTCCCTGTTCATGACGCCTGTCTGCTCAAAGTTATTGTTGTGTACCACTTCACCAACCTTGAAGCTGTGCTCATAGGTCAGGTTGTAGTCGCAGCCCACCATATCAGCTCCAGTTTCCTCCGCCTTACTTATGAGCTTTTCATAGTAGTCAGGAGTGATCCAGTCGTCCGCATCAATAAATCCAAGCCACATTCCTTTTGCAATGGCAAGTCCTATGTTTTTGGCGCCACCCTGATGAAGGTTTTTTTCTGAATGGATAGCGATGAATTTTCCAGGGTACTTGTCCTGATAGCGTTTTAAAATCTCATATGAGTCATCTGTAGAACAGTCGTCTACTGCAATGATCTCGTAGGAGCCCTCTTCAAGGGTCTGTGAAACAAGGCTGTCAAGACAATACTGGAGCCTTCCATCATCTGCCATATTATAAACAGGCACTACCACGCTAAGTTTCATATTTTCCCTTCATACAAGAAAGGAAGCATCAGCCACTAAAGCCATGCTTCCATTTTATCCAAGTTAAAGCACTATTTAGTGAATTTCAGCCTCAGAAAGTCTGTTTCTGATCTCTTCTACGCTCATCCACTCAGTGTTGTTTCCTGAGCTGTAGTAGAAGCCCTCTGGAACCTTCTTTCCAGCTGGGTCTGGAGCCTGACGCTCGTTGAAGATAACCTGTGGATATACGATATAGTGCTTGTCGAATTCATATGTGAATGGCGCATCCTCTGTTGTGACCATTATCTCGTCAAGCTTCTCACCTGGACGGATTCCAACTTCAACTGTCTTAATGCCAGGGCACATAGCCTCTGCCAGGTCCTTAACATTGAAGGAAGGGATCTTGCTGATGAAGGTCTCACCACCGTTTGACTCCTTAAGAGCCTTAAGAACCAGCTCAACTCCCTCAGGAAGACTGATCCAGAATCTTGTCATACGATAATCGGTAATAGGAAGCTCTTTTTCCCCTTTCTCAATAAGGCTCTTGAAGAAAGGAATGATAGAACCACGGCTGCCTGCCACGTTACCATAGCGGACAATTGAGAAGTTGATGTCCTTGGCGCCAGCATAGGCGTTGGCAGCAATAAAGAGCTTGTCTGAAACCATCTTGGTTGCACCATAGAGGTTAACAGGATTTACAGCCTTGTCAGTAGAAAGAGCTACAACTCGCTTAACACCTGTGTTAAGAGCTGCGTTGATAACGCTCTGAGCACCAGTGATATTGGTCTTGATGGCCTCATCTGGGTTGTATTCACAGGCAGGTACCTGCTTAAGGGCTGCTGCATGGACGATATAGTCTACGTTTTCGCAGGCTCTTTCAAGTCTTGCGCCGTCTCTTACATCTCCGATAAAGAATCGCATCTTGTCGGCATTATCTCTATAAATCTTCTCGTTTGACATTGTGAACTGCTTGTACTCATCTCTTGAATAGATGATAAGCTTCTTGGGATTGTAATGCTCAAGGACATACTGTGTGAAGCTGTGTCCAAAAGAACCTGTTCCTCCAGTCACGAGAATAGTTTTGTTATCAAGCATTGATCTTTCCATTTTAAATCTCCATATCATTATTAGGCTTACGCAGAGTCTTTAACTAACCAATTATATAATAAGACTCTGTAAAGGTCAAAAACGCTGACTGTCCTTAGTTTATCTCAAAGGTTGTCCACATGTCTTCTGAACTGATCCATGTGATATCTGAAAGGTTTTTACAGCCATTTACGAATTCTTCTATGGCTTCCTGCTGATGATCCTCATCTGCCACATAGAGGATAACCTTGTCTGCGTTTACTATTTCAGGGTCAGTTACCCTTTGAAGGTTCGATTCATCCATGTAGTAGACTTTATCGTATTCAAGGATCTCATCTGTAAGTCTCCATACATTGTGCGCAGTTACAGGATTAAACATCACAACTGCTGCTTCCTTGGAGTTCTCTCTTGCATACTCTATCTTGCCTGCATCCTCAGGATACAAAAACAATACATTTTTATCAGACAGATGGCCCTTTAAGAGCAGCGCCATAAGGATTGCTGCAAACACGTAGATTAGTGCCCTGTTCCCGAAATTATCAAGAACATAGAAAGCATCCATAAAGATCAGCAGA
>Ga0256405_10009954_pt1 | contig 12776 bp, 12 predicted proteins | sample RumenRJG_02DNA_FD_189096 | JGI IMG/M metagenome (GOLD analysis project Ga0256405, IMG submission 189096) | Bovine rumen microbial communities from Lethbridge, Alberta, Canada - RJG_02 | ecosystem: Host-associated > Mammals > Digestive system > Stomach > Rumen | place: Canada: Alberta...
AGTGCTGCCAAGCACAAGTTATGAGCGGTTAAAAGGATGAACGGTTATATTTTCGTGAAAAGCTTGCGTGGTCGGTGTTTCTTTGCCGGCTTTCTTAACAAGAAGAAAGCCGTGTTGTATTTTGGATGAAAGCGTTGTCATACTGAGGGAGTGAAACGACCGAAGTATCTCCATTTGTCAATTGTGAGAAAGTTCTTTTTTACTTTTTAGACACAATTATTTTCTAATTATTTAAGTTTAACAACAACAAAACTTAGAGTTTCCAAGATTTAAAGGACGAAGCATGTTTTCAACTTCTCTTGAATTTACAATCCAATTTATATATCCGTCATTAAATTTCAAATAATGATATGTTGATGCCAATGTAGCAACTTTTGTTGCATCAATAATATTCAAATTAGAAATATCAAATTCCATATTAGAAACTTTACTTTTTTTAATTGAATGCTTAATATTTTTCAAAGTATCTTTTGTATTTTTGTTGACTGAGGTATCGTAATTAGTTTGGACTTTTAATTGTAACATATTATTTAACTCTCTTTTCAAATTTTTTATCGTAAAATTATTACAAAAATTTTATTTTTTATTTAAAACTACACCATTTAAATGATATTATTGTATAATTAGATAAAAGGAGAATTAAATGCTTACTGTTGATTTAACCGATACAGCAAAAAAAGTTCTTGATATTGAGGCAAATGCTATTTTAAAAAGCAGGGAAAATCTCGATACTGTAGAATTTAATAAAGCAATTGATTATATATACAACTGCAAAGGACGAGTAATTGTAACAGGTATGGGCAAATCAGGTCATATCGGTAAAAAAATAGCAGCAACTTTATCTTCAACAGGTACACCATCATATTTTCTACATCCTGCAGAAAGCACACATGGTGATTCAGGACTTGTTACAAAACAAGATATTATAATAGCAATTTCCTACAGTGGTGAAACACAGGAATTATTAAATTTAATGCCTTTGATAAAACGTTTTGGAATACCACTTATTGCAATGACAAGCAATAGAGAATCCACTCTTGGCAAAAGTGCAGATATATTTATTGATATATCCGTTGAAAAGGAAGCTTGTAAAATAGTTAAAGCACCAACTGCATCAACAACAACAACTCTTGCATTAGGTGATGCTTTAGCAATTTGTTTAATGGAAAAAAGGGGATTTACAGAAGAAGACTTTTTAATCTTTCATCCATCCGGTGCTTTAGGAAAGGGATTAATTTACAGAGTATCAGACCTTATGAAAAAGGATAATCTGCCTATAGCAGATGAAAACTCAATGTTCACAGATGTTATTGAAATAATATCTGCCCACAAATTAGGACTTGCCCTAATTGTTAATAATAATAAGGAATTAACAGGAATACTTACAGATGGTGATATAAGAAGAAATCTCATAAAATATGGTAATGTTTCAAATTTAAAAGTAACAGATGCAATGACAAAATCTCCTAAGACAGTAAAAGCATCCTCATACGCAGAAGAAGCATTACATATTATGGAAAAGTATTCAATAACTGCACTTCCTATTGTTAATAAAGATAAAAAACCGGAAGGCATATTGCATATACACGATTTACTAAGAGCAGGTATTGTTTAATGAACGATTTAATAAAAGAAAAAGCTTCAAAGATAAAATTAATGGCATTTGACGTTGATGGAGTAATGACACAGGGTGATGTTACGTATGATGAAAACGGAGTTGAGTACAAAACTTTCAACGTAAAAGACGGACATGGTTTGGTAAGAATACAAAATGCAGGTATTATTACAGCAATTATCACTGCAAGAAATAACGGTACTGTCGAACACAGAGCAAAAAACCTGCATATAACAGAATTGTATCAGGGACAAAAATATAAATTACCTGCTTTGGAAGAAATTATGAAAAAATATAATTTAACTTATGATGAAGTTTCATATATGGGAGATGATTTGCCCGATATATGTATTTTAGAAAAAGTTGGTTTAAAATGCTGTCCTAATGATGCAGTTGATGAAGTAAAAAGTATATGTAACTTCATCTCAACAAAAAATGGTGGTAAAGGTGCAGTAAGAGAGTTAACGGATTTTGTTCTTGAGGCAAAAGATATCAAGAAAGAATATACAGTTTCAGAAGGAAAATAGGAGAAAAAATATGTACGAAATAAAAGCACAGGTAGAATTTTCAGCAGCACATCACTTACTTGATTATGAGGGTAAATGTGAACATCAACATGGTCATAATTGGTTAGTAGAAGCATTTGTAAGAGGAACAATGCTTGACCAAAGCAATATACTTGTTGATTTTAAGGCATTAAAAAGAGATTTAAAAATCATCTTAGATGAAATGGATCATAAAGATTTGAATGAATTACCTGCATTCAAAAATGAAAGTCCAAGCAGTGAATTTATTGCAAACTATATTTATACAAGATTAAAAGAAAAATATGTTGAATTATTTAAGATTTCTGTATGGGAAACAAGAGAATCTTGTGCAAGTTATATAGAGGATCATGACTAATGGATATATTTGAAACGATTGTTCTGGGTATTGTTCAGGGGCTAAGTGAATTTTTACCTATATCAAGTTCTGCGCATATTGTATTTGTAGAAAGTATTTATAAAATTTTTACAGGAACAACTGTTGATGCTAACACGCAGCAACAGGTTGTATTAGGTATAATGCTTCATCTCGGAACTCTCGTTTCTATATTTGCTTTCTTTTGGAAAGAAATATGGACAATTTGCAAAGAATTTTGTATTGCCATTTTAAAACGAGATTTTTCAAAACCTGAAGCAATGTTTGGCTTATACATACTTGTTGGCACATTTTTTACAATATTAGTTGCATATCCATTAAAAGACATATCGGAAAAACTTGTAACATCGCCTATGATAGTTGCATTTTTACTTATATTAACAGGTTTTGTTCTATTCTTTAGTGAATTTAAATCCAAACACATGAAAGAACATACCAATAAATTATCATGGAAAACTGCAATAATAATAGGTTTGGCTCAAGGTTTAGCAGCATTTCCCGGTTTTTCACGTTCCGGCTGGACAATTGCATCCGGACTATTTTCAGGACTTGACAGAGTAACAAGCACAAAATTTTCATTTTTACTTGTTGTACCTATTATTATTGGTACATCTGTTTTTTATCCTATGCTTGAGATTGAAACAAGTGAACTGGTAACATATAATTGGACTGCTATTTTAATCGGAACAGTAGTATCTGCGATTGTAGGATATTTTTGTATAAAATATTTTTTAAAATTTGTAGCAAAATTTTCAATGAACTTTTTTGCATACTACTGTATTATAGCCGGCTTAATGGTAATAAGTTTCTTTACGGGAGTTTATGCCACAGCTTAAAATATTTACAAAAACCTATGTTTCAGGTTTAATTATATTATTACAAGGAGATTTTAATGGATAGCGATAAAAATATTATCTGTATGAAATGGGGTAAGAAATTTGATGCAGGATATGTCAACCGACTTTATAAAATGGTTGAAAAAAATATAACTATACCTCACAGATTTGTATGTTTCACAGATGACGGAACAGGTATTAATGAAAACATAGAAATAAGACCGATACCACCTTTAAAAGAGGATGGTATACCGGATAGAATGTGGAAAAAATTAACTGTTTTCAATAAAGAACTTTCAGATTTACACGGTACAGCTTTATTTTTAGATTTAGATATTGTAATCCGACAAAACATTGATGCATTTTTTGAAGTTGACGGAGATTTCAGAATAATAAAAGATTGGGATTTTCCTAATGACATTATTGGAAATTCCTCTGTATTCAGATTTGAAATAGGAAAATATCCTGAAATCTTAGACCATTTTTACGGTTTAGGTACTGCAATAAGACGACATTTCCAAAATGAACAGGCATTTTTATCTTATGAAATGTACGAAAGAGGTATTTTACAATATTGGGATAAAGATTGGTGCGTTAGTTTTAAAAGATGTTGTCTGCAAAAATTTCCGATGAATTGGATTAAAGCACCTCGTGATCCGGAAGAAGCAAAAATTCTCATTTTTCACGGCAAGCCAAATCCTGAACAAGCTTATAAAGGTTATTTCGGAAAATGTGGTTTTAGATTTATCAAAGCTACAAAATGGCTTGATAAATATTGGGAACGTAATTAATATATTATGACAAAAACTATAAAAATAAATTTTATTGATACGGAAAAAGGTTATTTTAATAATGAAAATAATCTTTTTCTTGATATTTTAAGAGAAAATTATAATGTTGAAATATCCAATAAGCCGGATTTTTTATTTTATTCTTGTTTTGGAGATAACTACAAAAAGTTCTCAAATTGTGTAAAAATATTTTTCACAAACGAAAACATTGTACCTGATTTTAATGAAACTGATTATGGTATAGGTTTTAATAATATAAAATTTGATGATAGATACCTTAGATTTCCTGAATATTTCTTCAAACTCACACCTGAAATTCAAAACAAAGAGAATTTAGATAATTCACTTACAAACAGAAAATTTTGTAATTTCATATATTCAAACTCAAAAAACGGTGAAGGTGCAAAATTAAGAATAGATTTTTGTAAAAAACTGCAAGAGTATAAATTTGTTGACTGTGCAGGTAAAGTTTTGCATAATATAGATTTGAATTTTGAATCCCGTACAGGAAATTGGGCTGAGAGTAAGATAGAGTTATTAAAAAATTATAAATTTACAATTGCCTTTGAAAACAGATTTACGAATGGATATACAACAGAAAAATTGTATCAGCCATTAATGGCAAATTCTATTCCTATATACATGGGTAATCCTGCAGTTTGTGAGGACTTTAATCCGAAAGCTTTTATAAATTGCAATGATTATAAAAATTTTGATGAAGTTATTGAAGTTGTAAAAGAGTTGGATAATAACAATGACAAGTATATGGAAATGCTTAGACAACCTGCAATGCAGGAAAATTTTGATTTTGATTACAGAAAAAAATTATCAAACTTTTTAATAAATATTATAGAAAAAGGAAATAAGCCCTATGTAAGACAGCGTAACAGTTTTGTAAGATTTGTCGAAAAAAACTGTATGCCTATTAAAAATAAGGGAATGCATAAGGTTTTACATTTATTAGGGCTTCATATTAAGGTTGGATAATGAATAAAGATGAACAAGTTATAATTAAATTTGACGGCAGAATGGCAAACCAAATGTTTCAATGGGCATTTGGCAGGGCATATCAAAAACAAACTAACATAATGCCTTGCTTTGATGATAGTAGAGAAACATTAAAACTTGGTTGTTTTAAATTGACAAAAGATTTAAAAACAGTCAAAAAAAGTTTTTTTAATAAATTTTTAAGAAAGACTATACCTTTCAGAAATTTAAGAAATAATTTAACCGAGATGAAATTTAATGAATATAAACATTTCAATGAAAAAAAATGTTTTGTTTACGAACCCGATTTATTAGAAAAAGAAGCACCTGCGTACATTAGCGGTTTTTTTCAGACAGAAAAATATTTTATGGATATAAGGGAAACTCTTTTATCCGATTTTGAATTGAAAAAAAATCTAAATAAAAAAAATAATGAAATATTGGAAAAAATAAAAAATACAAACTCAGTTTCCGTACATTTCAGAATGGGAGATTATTTAAAGAAAAGAGTTTCTGATATTTTTGGTACAATAACACCTCAATATTATTTTGAAGGAATAGAAAAAATTGTAAATATAACGAACGAAAAGCCGGTATTATTTATATTTTCGGATGATATTAACAGAATAAAAAAAGAATACAAATTTAAATATGAAACAGTTTTTGTAGATGTTAATTCAGGTAAACAAGGGTATTTTGATTTAGAGTTGATGAAAAATTGTAAGCATAATGTTATTGCAAATTCTTCATTCAGCTGGTGGGGTGCATGGCTTAACAATAACAAAGAAAAAGTAGTTATTGCACCAAAATATTGGCAAAAAACTGTAGAATGCCGAAACGGATTCGACATTCTACCTGATAATTGGATTTGTTTATAACTTTTATTTTACTATTTTTCAATAGGTTTCATTGTAGGGAAAGCAATTACATCTCTTATTGTCATAGAGTTTGTAAGTAACATTACAAGCCGATCAATGCCCATTCCCATTCCGCCTGTAGGAGGCATACCGTATTCAAGTGCCTCAATAAAGTCCTCATCAATTTCCATTGCTTCTTCATCTCCGTTTGCCTTTTCTAAAGCTTGTGCTTCAAATCTCGCTCTCTGATCAATTGGATCTGTTAATTCAGAGAATGCATTTGCAATTTCCCAACCATTAACTCTTGTTTCAAAACGTTCTGTTAATCGTTTATTATCTCTGTGAACTTTTGCAAGAGGAGATATTTCTCTTGGATAATCCGTAATATGAATAGGTTGTATAAGATGTGGTTCTACCTTTTCCTCAAATATCTTATCAATTACTTTACCCCAAGAATCATTTTCATCAGTATGAACACCTACAGACTCTGCCATTTTTCTTGCTTCATCAGCAGTAAAACATTCATTAAAATCAAGTCCTGTATATTCTTTTACAGCACCTAACATTGTCTTTCTGTCCCAAGGAGGTGTTAAATCAATTTCATTTTCACCGTAAGTAATTTTTGTAGTTCCCAATACTTCTTGTGCAACATAAGCAACCATATTTTCCGTTAATGTCATCATATCATTATAATCAGCATAAGCTTGATATAGTTCTATCATTGTAAATTCAGGATTATGACGTGTATCGATACCCTCATTTCTGAAGCATTTTCCTATTTCATAAACTCTTTCTGATACCCCGCCTACAATTAAACGTTTTAAATAAAGTTCTAATGCAATACGCATTGTCATATCCATATCAAGAGCATTGTGATGAGTGTTAAACGGTCTTGCATTAGCTCCTGAAGCAATCGTTTGTAAAATAGGTGTTTCTACTTCAAGATAATTCAAATTTGCAAGATATTCTCGTATTTTTGAAATTATCAAACTTCTCTTTCTGAATGTATCTCTTGTTGTTTCATTAACAATCAAATCTACATAACGTTGTCTGTACTTTGTTTCAACGTCAGTTAAACCGTGAAATTTTTCAGGCAAAGATAACAATGATTTTGAAAGTATTGTATATTCTGTTGTTTTAATGGATAGTTCACCACGAGGTGTTCTTCTGATAGTACCTTTAAAGCCCATAATATCACCAACATCTATAAGCTTTAATTGTTTAAACTTGTCAGCACCTACATTTTGTTTGTGTGTAAAAATCTGAATTTTTCCTGATGCATCCATTAAATCAATAAACATGCCTGTATTTCTTATTGCCATAACACGTCCGGCAACAGAACATTCATCATCAGTTTCTTCTCCGGCAGGCAAATCTTTATATTTATCCTGTAATTCTTGAGCAGTTGCTGATTTTTCATATTTATAAGGATACGGATTTATTCCCAAATCCGCAAAATCAGCCAACTTTTGAACTCTTGCCTGTCTGATATTTTCCTTAGGTGAAATAGAGGCATTTTTTGTTTCTTCTTTTGTTGTAGTCATTTCTTCCGTCATAATTATTATCCTTTTTTATTTAAAAACTTCTATCTGATTGAACTAGCAGGAGGAATTGGTGCCAAGTTAGTTTCAGTTGAAGAACTACCCGGCATATCCACCTTAACCGGCTTTACATCAACTTTCTTAGATTGACGTTTAGGTTTTGGTACATTTAATTTTGTTACATTTACTTTTGCAGGTTCTGTTATAACATTTTCACTATTGTTTTCACTTTGATTTTCAATATTTTCCGGCACAGCTTCATTACTATTACCGCTATTATTGGTATCAGCGGTAGTTTTATTTAATTCATCTTCTTCTTTATTAAATTCTTTTTGAGCGGAATCAGGGCTAATTACAACACTTTTTCCAATTTTGAAAGGTTTAAGTTCTATTTTATCATAGCCAAAATCTTTATTACCATAAGGAGCGGTTGCAACTTTCATAACATCTTTCCATATAATAGCAGGAACTGTTCCACCTGTTATATTACCCAAGTTTTTATTATCATCATTACCAACCCATACTCCTGTAACTAAATCAGGAGTATAACCGAAGAATGTTGCATCTTTTGAATCATCTGTAGTACCTGTTTTTGCAGCAGCAGGTTTTCCAATATTAGCAGACATACCTGTACCGTTTGAGATTACCATTTTTAACATTGCAGTCATTGCTGCTGCTGTTTCTACAGCCATAACTTTAGATGACCTTGCTTTAGGTGCAGTATAAATTACTTTTCCACGAGAAGTTTCAATACTTTCTATAGCATATGGCTCAACTTTATATCCGCCATTTGCAAATACTCCGTATGCTCTTGTCATTTCAAACAATTTTACACCATTTGAGCCCAAAGCTATTGTATAATCATATTCAAGAGGTGTCGTTATACCCATTACTCTTGCTAATTGTATAACAGGTCTTATCCCAACATATTCTATAAGTCTTGCAGCACATACATTTGATGATATCATCAATGCCGTATATAAAGGAATTTCTCCTCGATATTTATTGCCATAATTATGAGGCGCCCAATTAACTATTTTTACAGGTAAGTCTTGAACCATATCGTTTGGAGTTAAGCCCTTTTCAATAGCTGCAGCATAAACAAATGGTTTAAATGCAGAGCCGGGTGGTCTTATGGCTTGTGTAACTCTATCAAATTGAGATTTTGTATAGTCTTTTCCGCCTACATAAGCAATTATTTTTCCGTTAGTATGGTTTAATGTCATTAAAGCTGCCTGCTGGTTATCCTTTTTTAATCCCCAAGCATCCATTTCTTTTATAACAGCTTTATTTGCGGCATCTTGTGTTTTATAATCCAGTGTTGTAACTATTTTATATCCGCCTTGAGATATATCTGTTTCATCAAATCCGAGTTTTTCAAGTTCATTCATTGCATAATCACAAAAATATGGCGCTTTGTTAAAAGTATAAAATTGAGGTAAAGAACCCAAAACAATCCTTTCATGTTTTGCAGCTTTATACTGTTCTTTATCTATGTATCTCATTTTATACATACGTTTTAAAACTTGATTTCTTCTTTTTTGTGCAAGTTCTATATTATTAAACGGAGAATATACAGACGGTGCTTGAGGTAAACCAGCAATCAAAGCTGTTTCTCCAAGTGTTAATTCAGATAAATGCTTGTTGAAGTATATTTGAGATGCACCTTCAACACCATAAGCTCCTGAACCTAAATACACATTATTCAAATACATTTCCAAGATTTTATCTTTTGATATTGTTTTTTCAATTCTTGCAGCAATAATAAATTCTTTTATCTTTCTATCAAAAGTTTTTTCGTTAGATAAAAATAATATTCTTGAAAGCTGCTGTGTTATTGTACTTGCCCCTTGAACAACACGTCCTGCCATTACATTAGCAATAATAGAACGTGCTAGTCCAAATAAATCATATCCGTCATGGTGATAAAAATTTTTATCTTCTGTTGCAATTATCGCCTGTATCATTGTTTCTGGAATTTCTTCCAATTCAACACTTTTAAATGTATAAGCAGTAAAGGTCTTAATTATTTCTCCATCTGCGGAATAAAATCTGGTAATAATGTTTGGTTTAAATTCCTCTAAATTATTTATTGGAGGAAGCGATAATAAATACAACTTAAACGCTACCATACCGGCTATAGCTATTGCCAAGAACATACTAATGCCATATATAATTGCTGTTTTGAATTTATTTTTTTTAGCTTTTTTTATTTGTTTAGGTACAATAAAATTATACATTTATAATATTGCCTTTAATATATTTCAGTTTTATAATACATTTATAACTATTATATATGAAAAAGTGAATTGTAAACAGCATGTTTGATTTTATTGTATCATTTATAAATGAAGTTCGCTCTTATTTTGTTCCTGAACGTATAGTTTATGATATAGAGGGCGAATGTAATAAATGTGGTAAGTGCTGTAACTATATGTATAGTGTAGATACTTATACCGAAAAAGAATTTAAAATAATGCAATTTCTTTTTCCAGCATACAAGAGATTTTATATAAAAGGTAAAGATGATGACGGCAGGTTGATATTTGCATGTAAACTTGTATCACCTGAGGGCTTATGTACTGTTTATAACAAACGGCTTCCTATGTGCAGAAAATATCCCGGAAAGAAAACGAGATTTTACGCAAAATTTCCGGAAGGATGCGGTTATCGAATAAAACATAAAAATTTTAAAGATTACTTGGAATAAATATAAAACAGATTCTTTTCTATTTTAATTTCTCTTCAGGTGTAGTAACATAACCAAAGAGTTTCACATTATTTATAAACGTTTTATAGCTTAATTCTTGTGTTTTTTCAGGATGATATGAATCTAAAACAACAACCTTATCAATATTTCCTTTATCATCTAATATAACCCTTTGAATTGACATTGCATGATCCATATCTCCTGCATTATCAGGATTATTGTCATGATAAATATAAGTTGCAGAAATACCGTTATTATTTTCAGACTTTTCACCCATAGCTTTTAATACTATTTCCATTTCATGAGTTTGAGTTGTTTGTCTGCCTTTTTTACCCGTTAGTAAATACTGTAAAGAGTCTTCTCCTGCTAAATCATTACCCTTTATCGAGCCGTTATTTAGGTTTGTTTCACTAAAATGTCGTTCAACAGCAATTTCTAACAAAAGTGCATCTGCATCTCCTGATGAGTAATCAGAATTTTTTTGAGCTTTTTCAAATTCTTTTTTAGTAATTTTTATATCTTTATTTATTCCCTTAAAATGAACCGTAAAATTACCTTCATCATCTGTTGTTATAGCTTCTTTTAGGGCTTTTTTACCCCAATCGGTTTTTGACATTGAATTCATTTCTGCTAAAAGCCAGCAATCTCCTGCTGTTGAACCCTGCTTTCCTCCTTGAATTACCCCATCAGGAGTATTTGCTATCCTTTTACGTTCTGCTTTTGCTTCTGCTTTCTGCCGTTTTTTTTGTGCTTTCAGTTCTTCTTTTGTTAATGTCTTAGGAGCATTATCCGGATTATTATCTACTGAAAAAATGCTCACATCCGATAAAGAACTTTGAGCTTCTGTTTTTGATTTTAAACTATTATATTGTTGGTTTGATTTAACTTCAGAAAAACTTATACTAAAATCACTCATAAAAAATCCTTAACACTTTACGTACCATAAAACTCTATAGCATCAATATCATCTTTCCAACGCATTGCATTTTTGATTTCAGCAATTGTCTTAGGAAAGTTTTCTTGAAGATATTCTGCTCGTAATATAATCTCATCAGAGCATTCATTGGTAACAGCAGAACCTATTGCATTTGTTTCAGCCACAACTTCGCACAATGCACCCCATTTACCGCCATAATGACCTTCATTTTCCAAAAAGTAACCTGCTTCTTTTCTTTGTTCATGAGGGTATTTTTTTACAAAATTACTTAATTCTTCCATATAAGTATTTTGTATTTTTTTATTACCGGAATATTGCATTTCTTCATTATGTCTTTCTATTCTGTCTTTACTTTTTAACGTTTCAGAATCTTTTATATGACCTAATTCATGTAAAAATATAAATAAATTATCGGCAGATGCGATTATTTTTTGGCTCGGTATAGAATATGCAAGCGTTGCTTCATCTTTTTGCAGCCCATTATATTTTTTTACATCCTGTGCCGCTTCCATAAGCATATTACCCGGAACTTTTTTCAAAAGATTTATCATTTCTTCTCTATTGAATTTTTCGATCTTCTTTTTAAATTTTATTGTTTCTTCTTTACCAAGTCCCGTATCCTTAACAGAAATAGATTGATTATCAATATTTATTTCATATTTTCTTCCGTCATTTGAACTGATAAACTTTGTATCAGAAATCTTTTCAAAAGTCTGAGAATTTTGATATAAAACCTTACCGTTATTATCAGTTATTTTATAATCAATAATCCTGTTCCCTTGCGGATCATCCTCATATAAGTATTGAGTTTTTGTTCCGTCAGGAGAAATCATATCTTTTTTAATCGTAACAATACCTGTTTTTTCATCTTTTGATGATTTTACTATATCCTTTATTTTTCCGTCAGGATATATCATTTGTATATTAACATTTCCCGGAACATCTTTTGATTTTGTCGAAACTTTTTTATATTTTGTATTTCCGTTATCATCCTTATAATCAATAATTTCTTTATACGTATAACTTCTTTCTACTCTATTTGTGTATTTATTTTTTTCAGTATTTTTGAATGCAACATTTACAGAATTTGCTCTGTAATCCTCAGTTGTAACTTTACGTATTGTTTTTCCTTCAATTTCCTTATCTTCAAAATATGATTTTGCAAGTTTTTCTCCATTTTTGGAATAAGTAAAATCTATATTATCAGTTTTATCCTTTATAACAAATTCATTTTTATTATCGAACATGCTTTCACAAACAGATGCTTCATGTCCTTGAGCTTCAATATTTTTTACTTCACTACGGATTAAACCGTAAGTATTTTTTTTCATATCAATATTATCTTTTAAAGATTTTTGATACATTTTATAAATTGAACTCATATTATACATATTTAAATTTGTATCAGCAAAAGTTTTTACTGTTTCAAAATCGATTTTGTTTTTCTTATACATTTCAGAGAAATCACTAATTTCATCTTTAGAAAATCTTTCTTTTCCTGAAGATGTTTTTATCTGTTTCAGTTCTGTAACAACTTGTTTAAGAGATGGCTTTGAAGATTCAAAAACATCTGATTTTAGA
>Ga0256405_10009956_pt1 | contig 12773 bp, 9 predicted proteins | sample RumenRJG_02DNA_FD_189096 | JGI IMG/M metagenome (GOLD analysis project Ga0256405, IMG submission 189096) | Bovine rumen microbial communities from Lethbridge, Alberta, Canada - RJG_02 | ecosystem: Host-associated > Mammals > Digestive system > Stomach > Rumen | place: Canada: Alberta | collected...
CGGTTACCGGATGATCGAAGAAGAGCTGAAGCGGATCCCGAAGGACAAGGTCCGGGAGATCGCAGAGCAGAATATCCGGGATATCCGTTCCTCCAACCGGCGGGATTTCCGGTTCTGATCAGTGCCGATTCCCTTTTCCTTGGTTTTTCCCTGAACACTCCCGCCGCTTAAGATAAGCGGGGGATCCCCCCAGATAGTGATAAACAAAAGAGCGTCCCGGCGGGGCGCTCTTTTTTGGCTGGAGAAGAATGCCGCGGAGTTCGGCACTCCGCCCGGGATGCGGATGCGGCAGGCTCCGGCTCTTTCAGGAATTGACGGAAAAATTGCGGGTCACGGTCCGGGCATAAGTCCGGAATATAGCCTGGGTGTCCCGGATGAAATCCTGGAGAAAGACCGGCGTGGTGAGATCCGAGCGGAACACCAGAGACGTGACGTTCGGAGGGAGGTTATTCCGGACCGGAAAGGTGTAAAAACGATCTCCGCCGTTTTCTTCTGACGGGGCTTTCTGCTGTCCGTGCTGAAATTCCTTCGCGTGCAGATAGAGCGTGACCGGAGACAGCAGGCCCACGCCAACCCCCTTTTTTGCGAATTTATAGATGAGGTTCTGCTGCTCGCATTCCAGCACATACTGGGGGCTGATGTAATGGGACAGGAACTGGTCCAGCACCTCCCGCATCCGGTTGCCCTTGCGGAGCGTGATCAGCGGAAGATGCATGATCTTCAGGAGATCCGCGCCGCCTGAAAAAGAATCCAGCACTTCCTGCCAGTTGTCCGGAAAGTATCTTTTCAGAAGGCCTTCCGTAAAACAGCACTGCAGATATTCCTCCGCAAGCTGGATGCGGTGCTGGTTCAGGCTGTCCGGGACGTTGATCGCGATATAGACGTCGATCTTCCCGGCCTGCAGCAGCTCGTCCAGCTTCTGGCTGTTGCCGTTTACGAGCTCCATGGAGATGTTCGGGTGGGACGGGGCGAAGCGATCCCAGATCATGGGGAAAAAGACGTTGCTTCTCAGGCGGGAGATGCCCAGGCGGAGCGTTGCCCGGGCATTTTCAGTGATATCGGAGAAGGCAGCCCGCATGGATGCCTCCGACTGGAGGATCTGCCTGCCGAAGAAGATCATCTTCTGTCCGGCAGGCGTCAGCCGGAACACAGGCTTCCGGTAGAAAAACTCTACATTATATTCATCTTCCAGACGCTTGATATGGCCCGACAGTGCCTGCTGGCTGATGTTCAGGCGTTCCGCCGCCCGTGTCACGTTCATCTCTTCGGCGACGATCAGAAAGTATTCGATGCTCTTCAGGTTCATAGGTCCTCCTGCGCCAGATGGTTCCGCCGGCCCATATGTCTGCCAGTTTCTCTTCTCCTTCATCGTAGCAAAGCCGACAGACAGAATCAACAATATTTTTGTTGTTTAAAAGTAAAAATAATGCTGTTAGACATTGTCATAAACGAGGCTTAAAGTATAAACAAATGAATCATATCACTTTTAAAGCCTTTTCATCATTCATCTCAGCAGACAGAAAGAGAGGAGAAAGCAATGAGCGTTACGTTAATGGACTGCACCCTGAGAGACGGAGCAAATGTGGTCGGCAAGGGCTTTGACGCCGAGATCACCGATATGGTACTGGACGGCCTGACGGCGGCGGGCGTGCCGATCATCGAGTTCGGCAATGCCGGCGGCATCGGCGCCTACGAGGTGGCGGGCTTCACCCAGGCGGAAACGGATGATACCTACCTTGAGATCGTGCAGAAATATCTGAACCGCGGCTCCAAAATCGGCATGTTCCTGAACGCGAAGCGCTATCGCAGCAACAACGTCCTGAAGGCGAAGGAAAACGGCCTTGCCTTCCTCCGCGTGGGCGCGGACGCGGGCGATGCCGATATCTCCGTCCAGCCGGTGAAGGAGATCAAGGAAGCCGGCCTGATGGCGTTCTACTCTCTGATGAAGGCTTACCTCCTGACCCCGGACGAGCTGGCTGAGGAGGCGAAGAAGCTGGAGGCGGCAGGCCTCGACGAGATCACCATCATGGATTCCGCCGGCACCATGACTCCGGACCAGGTCGTTGAGTACACGAAGAAGCTGAAGGCTGCCGTGAAGATCCCGGTGGCGTTCCACTGCCACAACAACCTGGGCCTTTCCGCGGCGAATGCCATCGCGGCCTATGAGAACGGCGCGGACATCCTGGACTGCGGTCTGATGGGCATGGCCCGCAGCGCCGGCAACCTTGCGACGGAGATTTGCGTGGCCATCATGCAGCGCTACGGCGAGATGAAGGACATCGACCTCTTCGGCATGCTGGACTTCATCGACACCCGCCTGCAGCCGGCCATGGCGAAGCACAACTATCACAACCCGGTGACGCCGTTGGATCTGACCCTCGGCATTTCCGGCTGCCACTCCAGCTTCCTGAAGACCTTCAAGGCGGTCGCGGCGGAGGAGAAGGTGAACCTCTTCAAGCTGATCTGCGAGGTCTCCGCCATCAACCAGAAGAACCCGAACGAGGCCCTGATCCGCGAAGTGGCTGCGAAGCTGAAGTAAGAATAAAGAAAACCCGGGAAAACACAGACAAAAAGGAGGCCGGAAAGATGCTGAAAGTCGTTCTCGCGGGGACCTATCCCGCACATACCTATGAAAAGCTTAAGAAACTGCTGCCGGCGGATCAGTTCGATTTTGTCGCGGTGGACAGCCAGGAAGCGTATGACGCCATGACGGATGCGGAGATCATGATCCTCCGGATCTTCAAGGCGCCGAAGGAAGTGATCGAACGCAATCCGAATCTGAAGATGATCCTTCGCTGGGGGGCAGGCTTTGACTCTGTGGACATCGAGGCTGCGGGCGCGAAGGGGATCCTGGTGACCAACACTCCCGGCGCCAACGCGAACGCGGTTTCGGAACTTGCGGTGACGCTGATGCTGACCGTGTACCGGAAGATCCTGGAGCACACGGACAGCCTGAGAAGCGGCGAGTGGAGCAAGAACACCTACCTGAATTCCAGTTTCAGTCTTTACGGGAAGCTGGTGGGGATCGTCGGCGGCGGGAACATCGGCCGCCAGGTCGCCCTGAAGGTGCAGGCCTTCGGCGCGGAGACCCAGTACTATGACGCGTTCCGTCTTCCCCCGGAGATGGAAGAGAAATTCAACCTGAAGTACGTTTCCCTGGAAGAGCTGCTTCAGACCTCAGACATCGTCACACTGCACGTGCCGCTGTTGGATTCCACCCGTCACATGATCGGGGCGGAGCAGATCAAGGCCATGAAGGACGGAGCGGTGATCATCAACACGGCCCGGGGCGGACTGATCGACGATAAGGCGCTTTGTGCCGCGGTGAAGGCCGGGAAGCTGCTGGGCGCGGGCCTGGACGGCGTGGAAGAAGAGCCGCTTCCGGCGGGACATGAGCTGCTCACGACGCCGGGCATCGTGGTGAGCCCCCATGTGGGAGGCGGCACGGCGGACATCGGCGACGTCATCATGCCGATGCTGGCGAAGGACATCTGCGACTTTGCGGAGACCGGGGACTGCGCCCATGTGGTCAACCGGAAGTATCTGTAAATAACAATATATAAGTTGTTGAAAATAAAAATATATACTGTTTAACATTGTCGAATCGAGTTGCTAGTATGAGGACACAGGAAGAAAGCAATAAAGAACAGAGGGGAGAGGCATTATGAGTGAAATTCAGGTTGTGTTATATGATCTGGGGTATCTGAGCATCCTGCTGCTGATGGGTGTATTCCTCAGAAAGAATATCAAGGGTATCCAGAATCTTTATATCCCGGCATCCCTGTTGGGCGGCTTCTGCGGACTGATCCTCGGACCGCAGGTGCTGGGCTCGGTTTCTCCGGTCTGTTTCCCGGTCACGTCCACCATCGGAAAGTGGTCGGGCGTCCTGGTCAACATCGTCCTCGGCGTTTCCTTCTTCGGGACCAAGCCCAGCGGCAAGTTCGGCCGGACCGCGCTTTCAGCGGTGACGGTCGGCGGAATCGCCCATCAGATGCAGGTCGTCTGCGGCCTGATCTGCGCAATGGTCCTGATGACGGTCTACACCGATCTGCCGATCGCCTTCGGTCTGACTCCGGTGTTCGGTTTCCACGGCGGACACGGCACTGCGAACTCCGCCGGCGCAGCGCTTGAGCAGGCCGGCTGGGTCGACGGAAGCACCGTCTGCAATACCATGGCGACGGCTGGTCTTCTCTCCGGTATCATCATCGGAATGATCATCATCAACATCGGCGTCCGCCGCGGCTACGCGAAGCTGGTCTCCAAGCCGGCAGCGGTCCCGCAGTCCGTTAAGGAAGGCATCGTTCCGGAGAACGAGCGCACCTCCATCGGTAAGGGCGTCACCTACAGCGACGCGCTGGATCCGCTGGCACTGCAGCTTGCGTTCATCGGTGTGATCCTGATTATGGCAAAGGAGCTTTCCGCCGGACTGATCGCGCTTCATCCGATCCTCAAGAACGTCCCGATGTTCGCCTGCGCGATGATCTGCGGCGCGGTACTGAACTTCATCATGAAGAAGCTGGGCCTCAGTCACTACATCGACCGTCCGACCATCAACCGCATTGCAGGCGTGGCACTGGACTTCCTGGTCTGCTCCGCCATCGCGACCCTTTCCGTGAAGGTCTTCGCGGCATATCTGGTCCCGATGCTGGTCACCATCGTGGTCGTCATCCTGGCGAACCTGTTCGCCAACTTCTACTTCGGATGGAAGCTGTTCGACGACGATTGGTTTGAGCGCACCCTCGGAAGCTATGGTCTGGAGAGCGGCGTTCTTGCCACCGGACTGATGCTCCTCAGAGTGGTGGACCCGAAGTTTGAGACCACCGGCCAGGAATCCGCGGCAGCTTCGGCGGCACTGTGCTATCCTTGGTCCCTGCCTTACATCATGTTCATGCCGGCACTTGCCATGAGCGGTGCTTCCCCGATGCTTCTCCTCGGGATCAGCGTTGCGCTGCTGGTGGTCTTCCTGGTGGTCGCGAGAGTGTTCTTCTGGCACAGCGACAGAAAGTTCAGTGATATCCTCAGCGGCACCAGCACCGCTCCGGTCCAGAATCCGGAGGCGCTCGGAGAACTTTCCAAATGATGGATCTGATCTTAAAGAATGGTTTTCTGTTTGACCCGGCAGCCGGACTTGACGGGAAACAGGGCGATCTTGCCGTCACTGACGGCAGGATCACCGCTGTCGGGAATGTTTCCGGCGAAGCGGCGAAGGTGATCGACGTCAGCGGTCTGACCGTGGTGCCGGGGCTCATCGACTTCCACGCGCATTTCTACAGCGGCGGGACGAATACTTCCCTGGAATACAGCAGATACGCGGCCGGCGGTGTGACCGGCGCCTGCGACGCCGGAAGCGCCGGCGATTCCAATATCGAATCGTTTATCTCTGCTCTGTCTGAGCAGGAAAGAAGGAACGCGAAGCTGTACATCAACGCTGCTTCAGAAGGACTCAGCTGTCTGGGAGATCATCCGGAGATCATAAACCCGAAGTACTTCAATGTCAGGAAGATCTGCAGACTGGCTGAAAGATACCCGGACCTGATCCGAGGGATCAAGATCCGGATCAGCCGGGAGATCACCGAGATCAGCGGAACCACCAGCATGGACGCGCTCCGCGGCGCGGTTGAGGTCGGTGAAGCCGCCGGGCTTCCGGTTTCCGTCCATATGCCGAATTTCGTCGGAGAGCTGAAAGAATTGATCGACATCCTGCGGCCGGGGGATATCTTCTGCCATGTGTTTACGCCGCAGAGAGGGATTCTTACCGAGGACGGAAGCGTTTCGAAGGAAATGTTCCGCGCAAGAGAGAAGGGAATCATCCTGGAATCGGCCTGCGGCAAAGGGCATTTCGGACATGACTGCGCCCGCAGGGCGATCGCGGCGGGACTTTTCCCGGATATCATTTCCGGCGATTTTACCAGGAACACGTATTTCTGTGAACCGGCGGTCTCGCTGACCTATCTGATGTCCCGGTTCCTGGCCCTGGGTATGACACTGGAGCAGGTAATGCGCTGCGTCACCACGAAGCCTGCGGAAATACTGGGGATCAGCGATGAGGTCGGAAGCCTGAAGGAAGGGCTTCGGGCAAACATCACGGTCCTCGACAGAAGAAGCGGAGAGATCCGGTTTACGGATGTGAAAGGCGATACCGTGACCGGGCAGGAGCTTCTGGTGCCGGAGATCACCGTCATTGAGGGCGAGATCGCGTACCGGAATTTCAACACGATCCGCTGACAGACCCCGGAAGAAGGCGGTGTCCGTTATCTCCCTGTTCGCGCCGCTGTACAGAGAGTACAAGGAAAGAAAAGCAAAAAAGGTTTGATTACAGCAGAAAGAGCCTGCCGTATCCTGCCGGAAATTCTCCGGCGATGCGGCAGGCTCTTTGCGTTGTCAGTTTTTCATTCCGCCGGCTCCGGGACAGCGGCTCCCTGTTCTGCCAGCCCCGCCCGGAAGGCTTTCCTGTACTTCAGCGGGGATACGCCCTTTTCCTTCCGGAAGAGACGGCTGAAATACATGGGGTTCTCGTAGCCGACGATCCGGGCGATCTCGCTGACGGTCCCGTCGGTGGTCTCCAGAAGGACCTGGGCATTCCGGATCCGCAGAAGAAGAATGAAGCGCATCGGGGATTCTCCCGCTACAGCCCGGAAGCTTCTGCTGAACCAGCTTGTGCTCATGTTTCTGGATGCGGAATAGGCTTCGATGCTGATGTCCTCGTTATAGTGCTCCCGGAAATAGTTTTTGGCGTGGTCGATCTCGTTTTGGACGAAGCCGGTGACTTTCGGGATCTGTTCGTGGATCCGCCGGTTCATGGTGATGAGCAGTTCCCGCAGGTGATAGGTCAGGATCTCTTCGTAGCCCCAGGCACACTCCGTCAGCTCATCCCGCATTTTCCGGAAGAGATCCTCGTATTCGTAGGAGATCCCTGTGCGGATGATGTATCCGTCCAGCGGGATGCCGTAGCTCTTCAGGATGTTTTTTACCTGACGGCCGGTAAAGTGTACGAACCAGTACTGGGAATGGTCGGTGCCCAGGAAATAATAATGCTGCTCCTGCTTCGGCTGGTACAGGACCATGTTTCCCTCGGGAACGGAGACGTCCTTCCCGTCCAGGATAAAATGACCCACCCCGGCCGCCACATAGACCAGCTGCCAGTCCACGCGTCCTTTGGGGCGCCAGGTCGGCAGCTTCGGCCAGGTGTGCAGCTGATAGGTTCCGGCGCTCAGAATGCGGAGCGCCTTTTTTGTTTCTTTAAATGGAACTCTGGAATTATGCAGATATCCGGAATTTACATACATGCTGTGGTACCGTCCTTCCGTGTCCGGAAAACTACTGATTGCCGGGTTATATGAAAAATATGGTAATGCAAAGGATTCTTAATTTTAGCTTTTTCCATTTCGCTTTTCCATATCCGGAAGGCAGCCTGCAGAATACGTCAGATAATGAATCGGTTTGTGCATATGTTTTCAAAAACCGGAACGATATTCTTCATATAGAAGCATTTTTTCTCGCCATTTACTGCATGAAAGGAGGGGTTTTTTGATCGTTCCGCGATATTTTGAGGATCTTACTGTGCTTCATGAGAACACGCTTCCGGTCCGGAGCTATTATGTCCCGGCTTCCGGGGAGAGTGAAGCGCCGGAGGACCAGCCGCTGCGGGAATTTTCCGGACGTCTCAGGATGCTGAGCGGGTGCAGCTGGCTGTTCCGGTATTACAAAAGCATTCATGAGCTGAAGGAAGAATTCTTCCGGGAAGATTTCATGCCGGACGAAGGCTGGGGAGGGGAGCATGTCCCGTTCTGCTGGCAGATGCGGGGATACGATGAGCACCAGTACACGAACATCCGCTACCCCTTCCCCTTTGACCCGCCCTTTGTTCCGCAGCAGAATCCCTGCGGCGCCTATCTTCATCGTTTTGAGTGGCACAGGGATCCGGATGCGTCCTGCAGTTATCTGAATTTCGAAGGTGTTGATTCCTGTTTTTATGTCTGGCTGAACGGTGCATATGTGGGATACAGCCAGGTCACGCACCATACTTCTGAATTTGACGTCACCGTCCTGCTTCGCGAAGGGGAGAATCTTCTGGCGGTCCTGGTCCTGAAATGGTGTGACGGCAGCTACCTGGAGGACCAGGACAAATTCCGGATGTCCGGCATCATCCGCGACGTGTACCTCCTGAGCCGCCCGGAAGATCACATTGAGGATTATGTGATCACGACAGCCCTTTCGGAGGATCTGAGGTCAGCGGAGCTGAAGATCCGCTTCCGTTTCCGCCGGAAGGCGGTACCGGTAAAGCTGAAGCTGTATGCTCCGGGATCCCCGGCGCCCCGAAGCGGAAAAGAGAATTCTGCAGAACAGTGTCCCGGAGGACAGAACTCCGGAGAAAGGTTTCCCGAAGGGCTGCTCATCGAAAAGGAAGTCTCCGGCGAGGATGAGATCCGGCTGGAGATCGGAGATCCGCGGCTCTGGACCGCGGAGACTCCGGTGCTGTACCGGCTGGTCATGGAGACGGAACACGAGACGATCACCGAACATGTGGGCCTCCGGGAAGTCTGCGTCCGGGACGGAGTGGTCCTCCTGAACGGGTCCCCCATCAAATTCAGGGGAGTCAACCGCCACGAATCTGACCCGGTGACGGGTGCATGCATGACCATGGAGAAGGTACGCAGAGACCTGGAAATGATCAAGGCCCACAATTTCAACGCAGTGCGGGCAAGCCACTATCCGAATGTCCCGTATTTTTACGAGCTCTGCGATGCGCTGGGGCTCTATGTGATCGATGAAGCAGACAACGAGAGCCACGGCACGGCGCCGCTGTATTTCGGGGAAGATGATTATGCGGAGCGGATGAAGCTGGCTCACGAGCGGATCGCGGACAATCCTGCCTTCGTTGAACCGACCCTGGACCGGGTGCGCTCCATGGTTCTCCGGAACCGGAACCGTCCCTGCGTGCTGGTCTGGTCTATGGGAAATGAGTGCGGCTACGGGCGGACCTTCGAGGCGGCGCTGCGGTGGACGAAAGAGACGGATCCGACGCGGCTCACCACCTATGAGAGCGCTTTCTATCTGCCGGAAGACCGGGAATACGAGCTTGACAACATCGACCTCGTCGGACGGATGTATCCGGACTTTGAGGAGGTCACGGACTATCTCCGGAATGACCCGGAAAAGCCGCTGCTGCTGGTGGAATACTGTCATTCCATGGGCAACAGTCCCGGAGATATCCTTGAGTACCGGGAGCTTATTGAAAAATATCCGCGCCTTTGCGGGGGCTTCGTCTGGGAATGGTGCGACCATGCGGTGTACAAGGGCATCGCGAAAAACGGGAAGCCTGTGTACTGGTACGGCGGGGATCACGGAGAGCTGCAGCACGACGGGAATTTCTGCCTGGACGGGCTGGTGTATCCCGACAGGAGACCCCATACGGGCCTCCTGGAATACAGAAACGTGCACCGTCCTTTCCGGGCGGACTTCGATGAGGCGGCAGGCTGTCTGGTGATCGGAAACCACCTGGATTTCCTGGATCCCGGCGGGCTTGTGAAGGCCTGCTGGCGCCTGACGGCAGACGGGGAGACTGTGGATGCGGGAGAATTCCTGCTTCCTTCCATCGCGCCCCACGGGAAGGAGCGCGTGCCGCTGGCTCCGAAAGTCCCGGACCGGGGACGCTGCTTCCTGCAGATCGATTACATCGCGGACAGCTTCTTTGCAGGATTCCGGGCGGGGGACGCACTGGGATCGGACGAGATCCGGATCCCCACCGGGGACGACCGGAACCGGAGCGTGCTGTCCCTGTTTCCGGCGGAGTATGGGACACCGGAGCTTATATCGGAGGAGGCGCAGAAGCTTCCGCCGGAGGGGGCACGGGAAGAGCCGCGGCATGCGCGCCCCGGGGTCCGGGAAGAGGATACCTGCCTGATCATTTCCGGGGATGGTTTTGAATACCGGATGGATACGCTTTCCGGCCTGTTCACCTCATTCCGGGCAGGCGGCCGGGAATTCCTCATGGCGCCGGCGGACTTCAATCTCTGGCGGGCGCCGACGGACAATGACCGTCCGGTGGAGGAGCGCTGGAAACTGGAGCGTCTGGACCATACCGTGACCCGGGCTTACGAAGTGACTTATGAAGAAGCGGGCGATGCTGTCCGGCTAAGGGTCCGGCAGTCCACGGCAGCTATGTCCGTCCAGCCCATCCTGAGGACCGCTGCCGAGTATCTGATCCGGCCTGACGGAACCATCCTGATGCAGGCGGAGATGAAGAAGGATCCCCGGATCGGGACACTTCCCCGGCTGGGAGTCCGGTTTTTCCTGGACCCGGCGCTGGACATCGCAGAGTACTACGGCATCGGCCCCTGGGAAAGCTATGCCGACAAATGCCGGGCCGGACATCACGGGCGTTTCAAAGCATCTCTTTCGGAGCTTCATGAAGACTACATCCGCCCCCAGGAGAACGGCAGCCGCTGCGGCTGCGACTATGTGCGTCTCACGGGAGAGGACATGGCCTTCACGATAGCGTCCCCGGACGGCGGGCCCTTCTCCTTCAATGCTTCTGTCTATACACAGGAGGAGCTGGAACAGAAGAAGCACAATTATGAGCTGGAGCCCTGCGGCAGCACGGTGCTCTGTATTGACCACCGGATGGCCGGCATCGGATCGAAGAGCTGCGGGCCGGATCTGTCCGCACAGTACCGCATTGACGAAGACACTTACCGTTTCGCATTTCTGTTCAGGCCGGAGCGGGTCTGAGCTGTGAATGCGTTTCCGGTCAGGCCGGAAGGGGCCTGATCTGTGATTCTGGGGGATCGTATGAACGAGAAAACATATCTGAAGTGGTATAACAAGATCGGCTACGGATCCGGCGATATCGCGGGAAACGTTGTATATGCGCTTCTTTCCGCCTTTGTCATGATCTTCCTCACGGACACGGTGGGGATGAATGCAGGAATCGTCGGCACCCTGATCGCTGTCTCCAAGCTCTTTGACGGTGTGAGCGATATTTTCTTCGGGTCTCTGATCGACAAGACACACACAAAGATGGGCAAGGCAAGGCCCTGGATGCTGTACGGATATTTTGGATGCGCGGTCTGCCTGGTGGCGATCTTCTGCATTCCGGCGGACATCAGCCCCAAAGCCCAGTACGCCTGGTTCTTTATCGCATACACCCTGTTGAACGCCGGCTTCTATACAGCCAACAACATCGCCTATTCCGCGCTGACGGCACTGGTGACAAAAAACAATCATGAGCGCGTCCAGATGGGCTCGATCCGTTTTATGTTTGCCTTCGGCACCAGCATGCTGATCCAGACCATCACCGTGGGCCTGGTGGCCCGGTTCGGCGGCGGCGCAGCTGCCTGGCGGACCGTTGCGGTCATCTACGCCATTGTCGGCGTGATCTCCAACACCCTTTCCGTTCTGTCCGTGAAGGAGCTGCCCCCGGAGGAGCTGGAAGAGGGTGAAGCCGGAAAAGAGAAGAAGGAGGAAGAAAAGTACAGTCTCGCGGACGCGTTCCGTCTGCTGATCCGCAATAAGTATTATCTGATGATCTGCGCCGCGTATATCCTTATGCAGATCTATTCCGCGACGCTGAACATGGGCATCTACTATATGACTTATGTCCTGAAAAACGCCAATCTGCTGGGCGTGTTCTCCTGGGCCATCAACATTCCCATGATTATCGGACTTCTGTTCACGCCGGCCCTGGTGGCAAAGTGGGGCGGCATGTACCGGCTGAACCTGACCGGGTATACCATCGGAACCCTGGGAAGGCTGGGCGTCATGATCGCCGGATACATGGGTTCGGTCCCGCTGATGCTGGTCTGCACGGCAATCGCGGCCATCGGCATGAGCCCCCTGCAGGGAGACATGAACGCACTGATCGCCACCTGCTCGGAGTATACCTACCTGACCAGCGGGAAGCGGGTCGACGGAACCATGTATTCCTCCACCTCTCTGGGAACCAAGCTGGGCGGCGGCATCGGCACCGCCCTTGCCGGATGGCTTCTGGCTCTCAGCGGATATGTGGGAAAAGCGGCGGAGCAGAGCGCGTCCACCCTGAACATGCTGCATATCATGTATCTCTGGATGCCCATGATCTTCAACCTGCTGATCACCCTCATCCTGACCCGGCTCAATGTGGAGCAGGCGAACGAGGAACTCCGGGCGCAGAAAGCGTAAAGTTCAGTTACGGATCCTGATTACGGAGGCAGGATCCTGCCTCCGCCGGGCGGAACACAGGGAGAGGCTTCTCACTTCCATTGAGAGGCCTCTCTTTTTCATTGCCGGAAAGGATGATATGATTAAGTATACTTTGACTGGAGGAAAAGACATTGAAAAAAGGATTGCTTACAGCAGGACTCGCCCTGATCATAGCAGCGGTGATCTGCTTCGGCGTGAGCCTGTTTTTTGATCATCTGGGCGGGTCTGTGATGGACGCCTCAAATGATTTTTATCACCGGGCATATGTACGGTATCTGCTCTTCCGGAACTGTGGGATCGGCCTTGCCATTCCCGGCGCCGTCTGCCTTCTGATCCGCTTCCTGAGGTTCCGGCAGTGACGCTGGCCGTGTCCTGGAAGATGCGGGAAAAAGCCGGAGGATCTGTGGAATGAACAGGAAGAACATTATATTACAGTGGTTTCAGGTGGAGGCAGGGCTTTTTGTGTTCGACTTCGGCATCCATCTGACGATCTGTGCGAATATCGGCCTCGCTCCCTGGGACTGCATGTCTATGGGACTTTCGAAGCGGGCGTCCATGAACTTCGGCACGGCAGTCACGATCATTTCACTGGC
>Ga0256405_10009958_pt1 | contig 12772 bp, 13 predicted proteins | sample RumenRJG_02DNA_FD_189096 | JGI IMG/M metagenome (GOLD analysis project Ga0256405, IMG submission 189096) | Bovine rumen microbial communities from Lethbridge, Alberta, Canada - RJG_02 | ecosystem: Host-associated > Mammals > Digestive system > Stomach > Rumen | place: Canada: Alberta...
ACGGACGCTGCATCGCTGAGCTGGGAACCTATGATCCGAAGCAGGAACCGAGTGTCTTCAAGATCGATGAGGAGGAAGCAAAGAAGTGGCTTGCCAATGGCGCTCAGCCGACTGCTGTAGTCGGAAAGCTGTTCAAGATCGCCGGCATCGAGAAATAATCAAAGGGGAATCGAATGAGAGAGTTGGTTGATACTATTGCAAAAGCTCTTGTCGAACACCCTGATGAAGTAGAAGTCACAGAAAAAGCAAGCGGGAGATCCATCCTGATCGAGCTTAGAGTTGCCCCCTCAGATATGGGCAAAGTCATTGGCAAGCAGGGACGTATCGCGAAGGCGATCCGTTCTGTGGTAAAAGCCGCAGCTTCCAGGGACGACAAGAAAGTGATCATCGATATTATAGAGTAAGATGACCCGGGATCCGCCGAGTCCGGATGTTCCGGACAAGCGGGTCCTTTGCTTATTCTGCAGGACCTGGAACGGAAAAGGATCTGTTTATGTTAGATTATCTGAAGATCGGAGGGATTATCTCCACACACGGTCTCAAAGGGGAAGTGAAAGTATTTCCGACAACAGAGGACGTGCACAGGTACGATGATCTCGACACTGTCTATATAGAGATGCCTCACGGAAGGCTTCCGGTGCATGTGGAACATGTCAGGTATTTCAAAAACCTGGTGATCGTCAAGTTCCGCGGCCTTAACCGGATCGAGGACGTCCAACCCTATCTGAAACATGACCTCTATGTTTCCAGGGAGGATGCGATCGAACTGAAGGAAAATGAATACTTCGTAGGTGACGTGATCGGCCTGAAGACCATCACGGATGACGGACGTATCCTGGGGACGCTGGAAGATGTTCTGGAGACAGGCGCAAATGACGTATATGTCATTTCATCCGCGGAGGATCCTGAAAAGGAGATCCTTCTTCCGGTCATCAGAGACGTGATCCTGGAGATCAATCCGGAAGAGGGCTATATGAAGGTCCATATGCTTCCGGGACTTGAGTGAGCAGACAGAGAGATGAGACAGAAACATAAAACGGTTCTCTCCGTGATCGGACTGATCCTGGCATCATTTTTCCTGCTGGCGGGAAGAAGCGCCCAGTGGGCTCTGGATGAATGGGGCAATCTGAATCTGGATGAGATCCTCTATACCATGACCCAGCCTCTTCGAGGTACGGATAAGGGAATCGTACTGAATTATGTGGTCTATGCGGTTATCCCTGCCGCGGCTGTCCTGCTGGCAGGCGGAGCTGCATATGCATTCCTGAAAAGACGCCGGAAGAACATTCCTGTCATAGCTGTGCTCCTGGCATGTACGGCAGTATTCGGGGTTTTTCAGACTGTCCGTTTCTGCAGGAAGCTGGGTGTGATCGACTACCTGAAAAACAGCAAAGAACGTTCCTTCTACATCGAGGATAACTATGTAGACCCGGAGGATGTGAAACTCACATTTCCGGATAAAAAGAAGAACCTGATCTATCTGTATCTGGAGTCGATGGAAGTTGCCTACAGCGACACGTCAGAGGGCGGGATATTTGACGTCAATTATATTCCTGCGCTGACACAGATCGCCAAAGATGCAGAGGACTTCGGCGGATCGGCTGATACCGGCCTGAACGGGGCGTCTTCGTGGAAATACACGACATGGACCATGGGCGGCATGTTTGCCGCAACAACGGGGCTTCCCCTGAAGATCCCGCTTGAGACCCAGGGCGTGGACACCAACTATATGAGCACCCAGGAATCTTTCTTCCCGGGCATCACCTCCCTTGGAGACATCCTGAAGGAAGAGGGGTATGTAAATGACCTCCTGATCGGCTCCGATGCCACCTTCGGAGGCCGCAGGCTTTATTTCTCAGAGCACGGAGACTATGAGATGCATGATTACCTGTATTATCAGGATCATGGTCTTCCGCCCGGATACAAAGCGTTCTGGGGATTTGAGGATGAGAAGCTGTTTGCGTTTGCCAAAGACAGGCTCAGTGAACTTGCCTCATCGGATCAGCCGTTTAACCTTACCCTGCTCACGGTGGATACTCATTATCCCAATGGCTATAAGTGCAGGCTCTGCAAGGATACCTATGACTCGCAGTATGCAAACGCGATAGTCTGCGCTGACTCGCAGGTGTCAGAGTTCCTTGACTGGTGCAGTCAGCAGGACTGGTATGAGGATACTGTGATCGTTGTTTCGGGAGATCATCCGACGATGGCCACCTTCTGCGACGGGGCGCCGCAGGACTATACGAGAAAGGTCTATACGGCCTACCTGAACGCGGCTGTGGAACCTGTGCGGGATGAGAAACGAGAGTATTCCACGGTTGACAACTTCCCGACGACTCTGGCCGCCATGGGAGTTCAGATTGAAGGAGACCGGCTGGGGATGGGAACCAACCTGTTCTCAGACGTGGATACCCTGGATGAGAGAGACGGTGCTGAGCTGATTGAGAGTGAACTGTCCAGGACGTCCTCATGGATGAGCGCACAGGCGCATGTCGAGCCTGTCACGGCGGATATTACCTACGATCCCTATGACGAGGAGAACAGGACGCTTTCATTTACCATCCGCAATGTGTCCAGTGACCGGATCGACGGATTCCGCTGCTGTATGCGCATGTACGGCTACAAGGTCCGGACCGGTAATGATTACATAGAATGGATCAGTGCCGAGCCTGATTCAGACGGAGGATGGCATGCTGAGTGGACCGTACCTGCCGCTCAGGCATATTCCGGCATCATCAAGCTTCAGTCGACCTGCATGGTGGACGGAGCCAGAAGCCATGTGCTTGACCTGCACTATTACCATATGTCCTTTGATAAGGGCGGAGGCAACGCCGAGTGGTATGAGTGTGATACATCCGGCAACAGGCTGGAAGGCGGGCAGGGCAATGTGGAAGGATGAGGTATTGAATTGAACTTTCATGTACTGACGCTGTTTCCCGAGATGATCGAGGCAGCATTTACCACCAGCATAACCGGCAGGGCTATGGCATCCGGACTCCTGAGCCTGAATGCGGTGAATATCAGAGATTACGCCGAGGAGAAGCGCAAGGGGCGTATCGATGACTACTCCTACGGCGGAGGCGCCGGGATGATCATGCAGGCAGAACCTGTGTACCGCGCTTTCAGTGCTGTCGCGGCAGGCCTTGAGAATCCACGGGTACTGTTCATGTCGCCTCAGGGCAGGACATTTGACCAGCATTTCGCTGCAGAGCTTGCACAGGAGAAGGATCTGATCTTTTTATGCGGGCATTATGAAGGAATCGATCAGAGAGTGCTGGATGAGATCGTAACGGATGAAGTGTCCATAGGAGATTATGTCCTCACAGGAGGAGAACTGCCGGCTCTTGTCATGATGGATGCGATCGCCAGGCTGGTCCCGGGCGTTCTGAGTAATGAAGATTCGGCGCAGACGGAGAGCTTTATGGGAGACGGGCTTCTGGAATATCCCCAGTATTCACGGCCCGAGGAATGGCACGGAAAACAGGTGCCGCCCATCCTGCTGTCAGGCGATCACGGGAAGGTGGACCGCTGGAGAAGGGAACAGTCGCTGCTGCGGACGGCGCAAAGACGCCCTGACTTATGCGGCGGAGCTGTCCTGGATAAGAAGGACAGGAAGTTTGTCCGCGAGGCTGGGCTGGAAGAGTATTACAATATTATACAGAATATATAGAAAGACAGGAAAGAGGAACGGAAAATGCTGAAACAGATATCCTTATACGCAGAAAATAAAAAGGGAACGCTGGAACATATCACAGCGATCCTCCTGGAGCATGATATCAACATACTCGGATCCATGACGGATGACGGGGCTGAGTACGGTGTTAACCGCATGGTCGTGTCATCACCTGATATGGCGATGAGCGCACTGACGCAGGCAGGATATCTGTGCTCTCTGAAAGATGTGATCGGAGTGGAGATCGAGGATAAGGTCGGAAACCTGAACAGCCTTCTGAAGACTCTGCTCCAGATGAATATCAACGTTTACTATCTGTATCTGTCTTTCGACCGTAAGAGCGGACTTCCGATCATGGTATTCAGTACCGATGATATATGGGAAGTGGAAGAAGGGCTGCGGGGCAAAGGCTATAAGGTAGTTGAAGAATCCGCGATGAGCTGAGAAAAAAGATCCCGCCGGGCAGGCGGGATCTTAATAGTTTCAGCATCTTACCCGGCGAAGTTTTGCCGGGACGGAATTGATAATATGACGATGGAATTCAGGGTTCTCAGGATATAATAGTTCCGGCTTCACCGTGCAATGCTTCCACAGCATGTTCAATGGAAGTGATGACTGCCTGGCGGCCTGCTTTCTGTGAGACAAAGTTCACGCTCGCCTCCATCTTCGGAAGCATGCCTTTCTCGTCAAACTCGCCGTCATCGATATAGGTGCGTGCCTGGGCGGCAGATATATGTCCGAGAGGCTGTCTCTGATCCGTATTATAGTGGATAGAAACCTGCTCTTCGGAAGTCAGGATCATGAGCATATCGGCGTCTGTGAGGTCTGCCAGTTTTCCCGCGGTAAGGTCTTTTTCAACAATAGCGCTGGCGCTCTTGAGCCTGTGCGGCTGTTTGAGGACCGGAATGCCGCCTCCGCCGCCTGCGATGACGATCTGGCCTGCTTTGACAAGAGCGTTGATCGCGTCGATCTCTACGATGTCAACCGGCTTCGGGCTGGCTACGATACGTCTGAATCCCTTTCCGGGATCTTCTACGACATAGTTGCCCTTTGCCTCTTCCGCGTCGGCTTCTTCCCTCGTAAGACAGCGTCCGATCACCTTGATGGGATGATAGAAGGCATCGTCATAGGGGTCAACAATCACCTGTGTGATGATCGTTGATACGGTCCTGTAGATGCCCCGGGAGATCAGCTCTGTGCGGAGCATGTTCTGGATATCATATCCGATGAAACCCTGGCTCATGGACGAGCAGATAGACATCGGCGCGTTGCTGGTCTCGTGATTCTTCGCGTATTCATTCAGCGCGGTATGGATCAGGCCGACCTGCGGCGCATTGCTGTGGGTGATGATAAGCTGGCATCCATCTTCGATCAGGTCGGCAAGAACTTTTACAGAAGAATGTACAGCTTTATACTGCCCGGGAAAATCTGTTCCCAGAGCCTGGTGACCAAGTGCAACAACAACGCGTTTCTCACTCATAATCCAACTCCTTCGCCTGGCTGAAGACAGCGCACATTGTGCGGCGCTGCGATATTCTTTGTTATTATACCCAAAGGGAAGGCTTCTGACAACTTAATCAACTTAATGCAGAGTGAAGAGTGAAAGAGGCTTTGCAGATCCGGGACGGGAAACGGGCAAGAAGCAGCCGGGAATGTGAATTGACACTTATTCGAAGGATTGGTAAGATAAGTCGTTATATCAGATGAATCAACTCAGACAGGAGCAGCGGCATTGAGCAATCTAAGAGAAGAGATAGAGAAGAGAAGAACATTTGCGATCATATCCCACCCTGACGCGGGAAAAACGACTCTGACAGAGAAGTTCCTGCTCTACGGAGGTGCCATCAATCTTGCCGGTTCAGTCAAGGGTAAGGCGACCGCCAGGCACGCAGTCTCCGACTGGATGGAGATCGAGAAGGAGAGAGGTATCTCTGTCACCAGCTCCGTGCTGCAGTTCAATTATGGCGGATACTGCATCAATATCCTGGATACCCCCGGTCATCAGGATTTCTCGGAGGATACCTACCGGACTCTCATGGCGGCGGATTCCGCTGTCATGGTCATAGACGCGTCCAAGGGTGTTGAGGCACAGACCAGAAAACTGTTCAAAGTCTGCGTCATGCGACATATCCCGATCTTCACTTTTATAAATAAGCTGGACAGGGACGCGAATGATACTTTTGATCTTCTGGATGACATTGAGAAGGAACTTGGGATCGCCACCTGTCCCATGAACTGGCCGATCGGTTCCGGCAGGGAGTTTCGGGGCGTATATGACCGCCGCAGCCGTCATGTGGTGACCTACCAGGATACACAGAAGGGGACAAAGGAAGGCGTTGCGACGCAGATCGACATCGATGATCCGGCGCTGAGTGAGTTTATTGGGGAAGAGGCAAGAGAGAACCTGCTCTCCGAGATCGAACTTCTGGACGGCGCTTCCGCTGAGTTTGACCAGGAGAAGGTGTCCGCAGGACAGTTGTCACCGGTATTCTTCGGATCCGCTCTGACCAACTTCGGCGTTGAGATCTTCCTGAAGTATTTCCTCGAGATGACGACGCCGCCCCTTGCGCGCACGGCAGACTGCGGAGTTGTGGATCCTGTTGAGGAGCCGTTCTCGGCGTTTGTCTTCAAGATCCAGGCAAACATGAATAAGATGCACCGCGACAGGATTGCTTTCATGCGGATCTGCTCGGGCAAGTTTGAGGCGGAGAAGGAAGTCTTCCATGTCCAGGGCGGCAGGAAGATGAGGCTAAGCCAGCCCCAGCAGATGATGGCGGAGCAGAGGCATGTTGTCTCAGAGGCTTATGCCGGGGATATCATAGGAGTCTTTGATCCGGGTGTGTTCTCCATCGGCGATACGGTGTGCATGCCGGGCCGCAAGTTCGCTTATGAGGGGATCCCGACCTTCGCTCCGGAACATTTCTCAAGAGTCCGTCCTATGGATACGATGAAGAGAAAACAGTTCGTCAAGGGCATGACCCAGATTGCGCAGGAAGGTGCGATCCAGATCTTTGAGGAACCTAACGGAAGTCTCGAGGAGACGATCGTAGGAGTTGTCGGCGTCCTTCAGTTTGATGTGCTGAAATACCGTCTGGAAAATGAATACAATGTCGATATCCGGATGGACCAGCTTCCTTACGAATATATCCGCTGGATCGGCAATCCGGATGAAGTGGATGTCGAGTCGATCACGGGAACCTCTGACATGAAGCGGATCGTTGACCTGAAAAACCGTCCGCTTCTGCTGTTTGTCAACAGCTGGTCAGTCGGGATGGTGGAGGACCGCAATCCTGGCCTGATCCTGCAGGAGTTCGCCCGTTAACTTGATTTGTGAGCACTGATGCTGTAATATGAATAGAAAGTTTCGGAAAGGAGTACAGTTTTATTCCTTCCCGGAGATTTGAGCGGGAGGATATCATTCATGGCAGGAGAAGCAACGCATGTGAACACCCTCAAAGCAGGGGAAAAGGGCGAAGTAAAGATCGCGGATGACGTCGTGGCTGTTATTGCGGGACTGGCTGCTTCTGATGTCAAAGGCGTGGCATCGCTGGCAGGCAATACGACGCGTGAACTGATCGGCCGGACCGGATTCAAGAGCCTTAACAAGGCGATCCGCCTTACTGTTGAAAACGGCCAGGTACACGTGTGGCTGAAGGTTAATATCAGCTACGGATACAATGTACCGGAGACCAGTGCAGCCGTTCAGGACAGAGTTGCCACAGCGATCGAAACCATGACAGGACTGACAGTATCTGAAGTAAATGTGAGAGTGAACAGTGTTGTGATGGAAAAAGCCGGAACACAGAACGCCCAGTAAACTGCAGACTGCTGCAGAACGTACCTTTCCAGTGATCTATAATGGAGCACACCAAGCTGCCGGAATACCGAGAATATGTGAATACAGGATCGGTTTTCACGGCAGCTTTTATCATATGGAGATATACTATTATATGACGAGGTTTCTATGACCAGAAGAGAATTAAGAGAACACATATTCAATGAATTGTTTACCAGTGATTTCTATCTCACATCAGATGAAGACCTGATGGCGCAGCTGGATCTTTATTTCACCCATGCCGGCGGGGACGGACTGGATTATTCCCCTCAGGATGTTCCCGAAGAAGAGCGGGAGGAAGTCAAGAAGAAGGCGATGGCAGTCTGCGAAAAGAGAGAAGAGATCGACAGGATCCTGGACGATGCGTCCGTTGGATGGAAGACGGACCGGATGAGCAGAGCAGACCTTGCGATCCTGAGGCTTGGCGTGTATGAACTCCTTTTTGATGAGAGTATTCCGGCAGGAGTTGCGATCAACGAGGCGGTCCTTCTGGCCAAGAAGTTCGGGGGAGACGATTCATTTTCCTTTGTGAACGGTATCCTCGGAAAGGTACAGCGTCAGGCAGAAGCCGGGAAAGAATGATCCCGGAGGCAGGAGAGGAAGATCTATGGTGAACCGGACAAGACCGCCGGTCTATACGGTGACCGCCGTCAATCATCATATCAGTTCACTTTTTTCGGAAGACCCTGTGCTGAACCATATTTATGTCAGGGGTGAACTGTCCAATGTAAAGTATGCCGGCAGCGGACATCTGTATTTTTCACTCAAGGATGAGAAAAGCCAGATCCGCTGTGTGATGTGGGCTTCCAGCGTAAGGACTCTGAAGAATACGCTGAAGGACGGGGACAGTGTGATCGTGTTCGGCCAGGCCAGTGTCTATGAGAGAGACGGTACCTATCAGCTCTATGTCACCGCTGTGCGGATGGAGTCAGGAGTCGGCAGGCTCTATGAGCAGTATGAGGCTCTGAAGGCAAAACTGCAGGAAATGGGAATGTTTGACCCTTCCTACAAGAAGCCGATACCGGAATATGTCAGGACGCTCGGAGTCGTAACGGCTTCGACGGGAGCCGCAGTGAGAGATATTATCAATGTGGCCAGGCGCAGAAACCCGGGCATACAGATCATCCTGTATCCTGCGAGGGTGCAGGGCGACGGTTCGGCGGACTCTGTTGCGGCGGGTATTGCGGCGCTGGATGCGCTGGGCTGTGTGGATGTGATCATCGCCGGAAGAGGCGGAGGGTCCATTGAAGATCTGTGGGCCTTTAATGAGGAGAAGGTAGCGTACGCTATCTGGAACTGCAGCACACCGGTGATCTCGGCAGTCGGCCATGAGACGGATACGACTATCGCGGATTATGTGGCGGATCTCAGAGCACCCACTCCTTCGGCAGGAGCGGAGCTTGCCGTCGCTGATATGGAGGATACGCTTCTGCGTCTGCAGGAGAAGAGTCTGAGAATGACTCGCCTGATCAGGCACCGGCTTGACATGAGCCGCCAGACTGCTGAACGGTATGCCCTGAAGCTGCAGCTGAAAGGACCTGAGGGAAAACTGAGAGAGGGGATCCATTTTCTGGCGCAGACGTCAGAAAAGATGGACAGTCTCATAGATATGCGGCTGAAGGATGCATATGTGGAACTTGAACGCAGGCAGACTGCGCTCGGCCAGGGGATCGCGGATAAACTGATATCCGCGCAGCACCGCGCTTCGCTGCTGGAAAGCCGCCTGGAGGCGCTGTCGCCGCAGGCAAAACTGGATGCAGGATTTGCCTATGTGGAAGGCCCTGACGGAAAGGGGATACGTTCAGTCAGCGGTATATCTCCCGGAGATCTGATGACTGTGCGCCTTCGTGACGGCAGTGTAAAGACCAGGGCTGAGGAAGTAAGGAGTCAATATGGACAAGGATAACACCACGCAGGAGATGACACTGGAACAGATCTTCGGACGGCTTGATGAGATCACATCTTCACTGGAAGACGCATCGGTCGGACTGGAGGCTTCATTTGCCCTGTACAAGGAAGGAAGCGAACTTCTGAAGAGTGCGAACGGGCGGATCGATCTGGTCCGCAAACAGGTCCAGGTACTTCAGCAGACAGGCAGCGGGGAAGAGTTTACCCTCAGTCCGTTTGATGAGAATCTGGCAGGAAATGAGCAACAGGGAAACTAACGGGTGCAGCTATGAATTTCAATGATGAATTAAAGGCAAGGACCGCGCACGTAAATGCGGTGCTGCGGGACTATCTGCCTCAGGAGAAGGGGTTTCAGAAGACTGTTATTGAGGCAGTCAATTACAGCATGGAAGCCGGCGGCAAGCGTCTTCGTCCGATGATGATGGAGTGCACTTACCAGATGTACGGCGGCAGGGGAACTGTCATCGGGCCGTTCATGGCGGCAATGGAGATGATACATAATTCTTCCCTGATCCATGATGATCTTCCGGCGCTGGATAATGACGCAATGAGAAGAGGCAGGAAGACAACCCACAAAGAGTATGGGGAGCCTCTGGCGATCATGGCGGGAGATGTCCTTCTGAACTATGCATATGAGACAGCCTTTCGTGCCTTTGACCAGGCTGCGAAGGCAGAAGATCCTGTATCAGGCTATGCCAGGGTCGCAGAAGCGCTGAGAGTACTTGCATATAAATCCGGCATCAACGGGATGCTCGGCGGGCAGTCCTGTGACGTTGAGCACGACGGCCAGGCACTGACCGAGAACCAGGTTGAATTTATCAATAAGACCAAGACAGGCGCTCTGATCGAGGGAAGCCTTATGATCGGGGCAATCCTGGCCGGCGCAGACAGTGACCAGGTCCGGAAACTGGAAGAGATCGGAAGCGATATAGGACTGGCATTCCAGATCAGGGATGACATTCTGGACGTGACCGGAAACGCGCAGGAGACCGGCAAGCCGATCGGTTCTGACGTGAGAAATAAAAAGACCACATATATAGCACTGTTCGGCGTACAGGCCGGACGCCACAAAGTTGAGCAGCTGTCGGAACGCGCGCTTGGAACATTTGATTCCCTGGACGCTGAACACGGATTCCTGCGTCAGCTTCTCGAGGAGCTGGCAACAAGGCGTAAATGACATGATCCTGGACACAATCAATAATCCGAATGACATAAAGAATATACCAGAGGATCAGCTTCCGGAACTGGCAGACGAGATCCGTTCATTTCTGATCAGGAAGATCTCAAAAACCGGCGGACATCTGGCATCCAATCTCGGAGCAGTCGAACTGACCATGGCCCTTCATCTGGCCTTCACGCTTCCGGAAGACAAACTGATCTGGGACGTGGGACATCAGTCATATACACACAAGATCCTTACAGGGCGCAGAGAGGGGTTTGATAACCTTCGCAGATACGGCGGGCTCTCCGGATTCCCGAAGCGGTCTGAGAGCGACTGTGATGTCTTTGATACCGGTCACAGTTCCACATCGATATCGGCAGGACTTGGGATCGCGCGGGCGAGGGATCTGTCAGGCGGCACGTACAGCGTTGTGTCGATTATCGGAGACGGTTCATTTACAGGGGGGATGGTATATGAAGCCCTGAACAATGCATCCGCCATGAAGACGAATTTCATCATCGTTCTGAATGACAACGGGATGTCGATCTCTGAGAATGTCGGAGGGTTTGCCTCGTACCTGTCCTCGATCAGGACCAGTGAAGCATATACCGGCCTCAAAAGGGCGGCGGAAGATGCTCTGCGTCAGCTTCCCGGCGGCGGTGAGAATGTGATCGGCCGCATCCGGGACGTAAAGAAAAATCTGAAGAGTGTGCTGATTCCCGGAGCGTTTTTTGAGCAGCTCGGCATCACATACTTCGGTCCGGTCGACGGCTCTAACATAAGCCGGATGGTGACACTCTTTAAAAATGCCAGGAAGGTCAGGGGACCTGTGCTGGTGCATGTAATTACCCGCAAGGGGAAAGGCTATGCCCCGGCGGAGCGTATGCCTGCAAGGTTCCATGGAACCGGTCCGTTTGAGATTGAGACCGGAGTTCCGAGTACTAAAAAGACGAAGGCAGACTGGAGCGATGTGTTCAGCACAGTTATGTGCAAGGAAGGCAGGGAGGTTCCGAATCTTGTCGCTGTTACGGCAGCGATGCCGGACGGAACAGGTCTTCGCCGGTTCCGGGGCATGTATCCTGAGAGATTTTTTGACGTCGGGATCGCTGAGCAGCATGCAGTTACCTTCTGCGCGGGTCTTGCATCGGGCGGGATGATCCCGGTCTTCGCGGTATACTCTTCATTTCTGCAAAGAGGTTTTGACCAGATCGTACATGACGTATGTCTGCAGAATCTTCATGTAGTGTTTGCCATTGACCGTGCGGGACTTGTCGGGGCGGACGGGGAGACCCATCAGGGAATATTTGACCTGTCCTATCTGAACCTGATCCCGAACATGACAGTGATGGCTCCTAAAAATAAATGGGAACTTGCGGATATGCTCAGATGGGCGATCCATGAGTCGGACGGGCCGGCCGCTATCCGCTATCCGAGAGGAACTGCTTATGACGGACTTCGGGAGTTCCGATCTCCTGTCGAATACGGGAAATGGGAGATCCTCTACGATGAGAGTGATATATGCCTTCTTGCGGTCGGAAGCATGGTTGAAACTGCTTACGCCGTGCGGGACATGCTCAAGAGAAACGGGGCAAACTGCAGCCTTATCAACTGCAGGTTCGTCAAGCCGCTTGATGAAGAAGTGCTGTGTACTGCAGCCTCAGAACACTCCCTTCTGGTGACGCTTGAGGAAAATGTGATCAGCGGAGGTTTTGGTGAAAGTGTCGTATCTTACCTGAACCAGACAGGCTGCGATGTGGAAGTGGAACAGATCGCACTCCCTGATGAGTATATTGAGGCAGGATCTGTCGGCGTACTGAAAGAGGAGACGGGCATCGACGAAGAGAGTATCTTCCGACGGATCCAGACGAGGATGATCGGGCTTATCATATGAAAGAGAGACTTGACGTGCTTCTGGTAAGGAACGGTTTTTTCAGTTCCAGGGAGAAGGCAAAGGCAACCATAATGGCCGGCTGTGTTTATGTGGACGGACAGAAAGAAGACAAGGCCGGGATGAAATTTGATACAGATTCCCAGATTGAAGTACGCGGACATGCGCTTCCGTATGTGAGCAGGGGCGGACTGAAACTGGAGAAAGCGGTAAACCTGTTCGGCCTGGACCTTGAGGGAAAGGTATGCATGGATATAGGCGCTTCAACCGGGGGTTTCACGGACTGCATGCTCCAGAAGGGGGCTG
>Ga0256405_10009963_pt1 | contig 12765 bp, 11 predicted proteins | sample RumenRJG_02DNA_FD_189096 | JGI IMG/M metagenome (GOLD analysis project Ga0256405, IMG submission 189096) | Bovine rumen microbial communities from Lethbridge, Alberta, Canada - RJG_02 | ecosystem: Host-associated > Mammals > Digestive system > Stomach > Rumen | place: Canada: Alberta...
TCATAGTAAATCAAATACTTACAAACACAATTATGGCTCGATACTTTTCTATCGGTATCGAGCCATAATATTATTCTGCCCCGTAAACTAATAATTCTCCGCCTTAATCTGGAAATAACTTTGCGGGTGGTCACAGGTAGGACATACCTCTGGGGCCTTCTTGCCGATGACGATATGTCCGCAGTTGCTACACTGCCAGATGACGTCACCCTCGCGAGAGAACACCACTGCATCCTCGATATTCTTCAGCAACTTGCGATAACGCTCCTCGTGATGCTTCTCGATGGCCCCCACCAACTCGAACTTCTCTGCAATCTCGTCAAAGCCCTCCTCGCGAGCCTCCTTGGCCATACGGGCATACATGTCCGTCCACTCGAAGTTCTCGCCATTGGCTGCATCCTCCAGATTTGCCTTGGTATCGCTCACGCTACCCCCATTCAGGTACTTATACCACATCTTGGCGTGCTCCTTTTCGTTAGCCGCCGTCTCCTCAAAGATGGAGGCAATCTGCACAAAACCGTCCTTCTTGGCGCGCGAAGCAAAATACGTGTACTTGTTCCTCGCCATACTCTCACCAGCAAACGCCTCCTTGAGGTTCTGCTCGGTCTTTGTTCCTTTCAATTCTTTCATAAGTCTTAGTTGTTTTAGATGAATATCTCGATAGCAATAGTATCGAGCCGTAATATTAAGCGATCCCGTATTGGAAAGGGACTACCATCTTTATACAAACTTAAAATTTTATGCAAAGATAGAAAATTATACGTAAGCGTATAATACAACAGTGTATAATTTATTCTTTTTTAAGAATTATCAGCGTCTTTGCCCACTCAGGGATATTATCGGTATATTGTTTGAACAGTTGACCATCGGTCAGTTGTACTCATTGTTTAGTAGGCTGCAGCAGCCTGTTAGTTTCAATATTAATTATTTTCCGTATTTCTCAACCGCCTCGTAATAAGTATCGAGGCTACCAATATCAAAACGCCCGGCACTCATGGGCCAAGCATGCATAGTGGTATGCTCTACCATATAATGCGCCAGATTCCCCGGTGCATCCTTCCCGCAACCATTCTCTACAGAATGCCGTACCAAGTCAAGGTCTTTCTTCAGATAGATATAGAATGGCGGCACAGCCCAGTGACTCTTAGGCACCTGAGGCTTTTCTTCCATACCAAGCACTTTGTTGTTCTCATCCAATTCCACCACACCTGTACGCTGCAGTTTCTCTATCGATGGCTGCTCGTGGCACATGATGCACGAAGTGCCTTTGGCACTAGCAAAGTCCACAAACTCTTGGAATGAGAAGAACAGCAGGTTGTCTGCTGCTACAACCAACAAATCATCATCGATGTGGAGCTTATCCATTGCAAACAGCAAGTCGCATACAGCACCAAGACGAGTTTCATTTGTCTCTGTGCCATCATCCACAATGGTGATAGGCTTCTTCCATCTTCCATCTTCCATCTTCCATTTATCGAAAATGGGAGCGAAGCGATGATTTGAGATAATAATATGTTCATCTATCTCAGGAATCCTGTCAATATCATCCAACATCCTTCCCAAGATAGTATTCTCACCGATCTTCAACAATGGCTTTGGAAAGTTCCTTGTCAAATCACCAAGTCTCGTGGCGTATCCCGCCGCAATTACAACACATTTCATATTTATCTTTTTTATTTGACCACGGATGACTCGGATTGAACGGATTATCTTTTTGTATTGATGACCATCTTGGTTAAGATAGCTTTGTTATGAACAAAGGTTTAATTTTGTTGGAAGATTGATTGAAAGCTAGCTTTCATAAAGTCTTCAACCAAATAAAACTTATCATCAATATAAAAACATCTGTGTATATCCGTTAGATCTGTGTTCGATTAAACAACAATACGTTCTTTTTCCAGTTCATCAGAGCATCCGAAGTTGTAGAGTAAACCAAGCTTAAAGCCTGTGGCATGAAGGTAATTATAGACCTGAGAACGATGAGCGTCATCCAATGCGCTTACCGCCTTCAGTTCTATGATTATCTTTCCATAGCAGACAAAATCTGCTTTATAGGTTTGCTCCAGCTCTACACCATCGTACTGAATCTTTAGTTCCTTTTCTCGCTCATACGGAATATTGCGTCTCTGGAATTCTATTTCCAGTGCTTCCTGATACACTGCTTCAAGGAAGCCGTGACCAAGCTTGTTGTAAACATGGAACGCAGCTCCGTTGATTGCATAAGTAAGGTCACTGTATAGCAACATATTTCTTTAATTGGAACACGGATGACTCGGATTGAACGGATGATCTTTTATATTGATGACAATCTTGGGAAAGATTGCTTTGTTATGAACAAAGGTTGATATTGTTTGGAGGTATTTTGAAAGTTCACTTTCAGAAGTACCTCAAAATAATCTCAACTTATCATCAATATAAAATACCTATTTCATATCTGTGTAAATCTGGGAGATCCGTGTTCGTTAAACAAAGCGAGCTCCGTCATCAGGACGAACCCAGAAAACCTGAAATGTCTTTTCGTATTCAGGGAACTGCTCCAGATACTTCTCTGTCAGCACCTTCTGAATTTCCTCCTTATAGGCTGGATCCACGAGGGCGATGCAAGCCCCCTTGAAACCAGCACCAGAGAAGCGACCACCATAGACACCTGGTAGCTGTCGCATTATCTCATAGATGGCTATGAGTTCCGGTGAGCCACATTCGTAGTTATGAATCGAACTCTCACACGAGTCAAACGACAACTTACCGAACAGTTTCATATTACCTGTTTCCCAAGCAGTCACTCCTTGACGCACACGGCGGTATTCACTGTAGAAATGTTCTGCACGACGAGCGAACCGCGCAGGCATAGCAATGCGCGTCTTTTCAAATGTAGCCTTGGGAATATCACGAAGGAACGTCTTATCAAACGTCTTCAGTGGCTGGTCCGTATAGGCAAGCATATTCCACGCAGCCGTCTTACATTCATACACACGAAGATTATAGTCTGAGTTCACAAGCGAACGAGTCAGGCCCGAAAAGAAAATACCAATTTCAAACTCTGGCATCTCAGGATTACGCTTGATGATGCGCCAATCATTCGAATCACAATCTAAGAACAAAAGACCATCTTTTTTACCAAGGGCTATACATGCCTGGTCAAGAAGACCATTATTCAATCCGATATACTCCCGTTCTGCCTCCGAGGCAATCTTCACCACCTCAAACGGCTGCAGCGTAATATCATTCGCCTTAGCGAAAGCCATCACATATGCAATCAGCACAGCTGCCGATGACGACAGTCCACCCACTGGCAACGAGCCTTGTATCACACCCGTGATACCTCTCCGGAGTTCAAATCGCTTGCGCAATGCATACTTCGCACCACGAGCATAGTCTCCCCAATGGTGCTCGCGAACTTGTGAAGGTGCATCAATATCAAAATCCACCGTTCCTTCAAATGTTCTCGACTCCAGGTGCACATGAGGATCACATCTGCCATCAGCCATCTTACTTCTTACATCGAAGTAAAGGTCCACACCTTTGTCAATCGCAAATCCCGTCACCAGACCATGCTGGTGGTCAACGTGTGCACCTAATGGGCAAACACGATATGGGCTAAAAATATGATATTGGTATTCTTTCATTGTGTCCACAAAGACTAACAGTTCTATCTCCTAATATTTATAGCGTTTCTCAATAACCTCCCAGTCGATAATCTGCCAAAGGGCAGCGAGATGAGCAGCGCGGCGGTTCTGATAGTCCAGGTAATAGGCATGCTCCCAGACGTCGAAGGTCAGCAGTGGCTTCAGTCCCTTCACCACTGGATTGGATGCCCCTTGCTCCTGCGTGATTACCAAGTTGCCATCAGCATCAGCCGACAGCCATACCCAGCCAGAGCCGAACAGTCCTACGCCCTTAGCCTCAAACTCAGCCTTGAAAGCCTCCACACTACCCCACTGTTTTTCTATCTGTGCAGCAAGTGCCCCCTTAGGATCTTGAGCGGCCTCTCCGACAGGTTTAAACTGCAAAAAATACAACTCGTGGTTCAGTATCTGTCCTGCATTATTGAATACCGCCCCAGCAGGAGCCTTTCGCACAATCTCCTCCAGCGTCTCTATATCTCGCAAGCTCCCCTCTCCTATAGGCGAGGGGCTCGGGGGTGAGGCTAATTTGTTGAGATTATCCACATACGCCTGCAGATGTTTCCCATGATGGAAACCAATTGTTTCTTTACTAATCACCGGTTCCAATGCATCTGGAGCATACGGCAATGCCATCAATTCATATTTCTTCATATCAATAGTTTTAGTTTATTATTATTCCTTCCTTCAGGCCTCAGACTTCAGACCTCAGCCTTCTTACTTCGTCCTTAGTTCTAAATCGCTCTTAGCCCTCAGACTTCAGACTTCGTTAAGTCTCCTTCGTTCATGTCACTGACCTGTCCCCTGGCATCGATCTAGATCATAATATAGGACACATAACAGTAGTTTGTTTATCTCATCATAAGCCTTCAACTGTTGCATACTTCCGCCTGTCCATAAGGATTCATACACCATGTTAAGGGCTGTAAAAATATCATCTTCCTTATATGTTTGTTTGATTACCTGCCCTGTTCCATATCGAAAAGGTATGTCATCTACAGGTTTCAATAATGATGTGCTTGTTTTATCAACCAAATAGCAGAAACTAGAATGATAATTGGACAACATCACAAACACAGGTTCCACGTCTGTTGTCTGCAGAAGACGCCTTACCTGTTCCTTTGCGGTATCCAAAGGTTCTTTATAACCATCAGGAGATTTCGCCTCCACTATAATGAATGGCTTATTGGTTCCGGGATAATTAACAATGACATCACAGCGACATTTGTTACTGTCACGCACTATATCCTCGGCTAAATATGCATACACTCTCTCCAGCTTGTCAATAACCTTCTGAATAACCTCTATTTCTTTCATATTTAGGAAATCTTACCACATATAACAACTAATCCTCTCCCATTCTGCGTCTTTTTCAAGGTGTGCCCTCTTTCGTTACAGGATCTGTTTTTCATCAATATATCTTTCGATGACACTTTCATCAATATGCACTTTAGGGATAGCATTCAGTTCACCAGCCAATACATTCTCGGTAATGCTACTCAATCACCCAGTTCCATCGGATACCCTGGCCGCGATAGATAATCCATAAAAAGACTCAACAGGTCTTTTGCATAAGGGTCTTTATACCTTCTGAGTCGTGTCACCTGGAAATCAAATACGTCTGGCTTGCCTTGAACTTTCTTAGGGTGCTTAGCAACAGCAGTGTCGCCCATCTCAAACGGTCTGCAGAATTCCTTACCAAGATAGTCCTTCTCCTGCTTCGAAATGTCTATAGACTGTATCTTGTCATACTTGTCTTTATAGTCTTTTACCTTTTGCCATATCACGCCATACCGCAACATCATATTCTTCTGTATGATATCCTTATGGGGATGGGATGTTGTGGTCTGCTTCAGATCAATGGTTGCGTTACCATTGACATTAAACGACACCAAGTCCAACATAGCCAGTGAAACACGATGGTAATTGGCCAACTCTGCAACCATAAGACGATTATCTTCCGTTTTCTTCAACTTCACCTCAAATACACCGGGTTCTTCACCATTGCCTAATAAACGAAGGGGTACAAGGTAGTATTGGTCAAAATGATCTTTCTTGCGTTTGCCATTCGGTCTTATTTCCAAATTGCAAGGCTGACAAAGAAGTATATATTCACGAGTGGACTGGCCAATCTTGAAAACATCACCATTACTCACCTGACTGAAAGTGTTGTTTATGTAATTGCCACTTTCATAAGACTCTTCATCGCTAATAAGTTTCACTATATTGCTGTTTACTTTATTGGCAGAGGCATCTCGTTTTATTTGGCGCAGGCTAGAGGTTAGTGTCTGGAAACCAGCAAAGCCACCGTCCGACATTTTCTTTTTAATACCTATACCAAGATAGGCGTAAACCATACGAAGTAAGGTTTCAAATTCCCAACATCCCTCTTTCTCAGACCGATCTAATACTATCTTGTGGAAAGTAGATGGGTCTATGTCATCAAGCTGGGATTTCATATATTCAGACGCTTCGCTAAGTATCACCTTAGCATGGTTCTTAACCTTGGATATCTGCTTTAACCAAAGCACACTGCGCAGACCTTCTAATAACTCATTATCATCATCCGAACTAAGTCGATCTTTCGAAAGCGAGTAAACATTTGATTTGTCTTGAGAACTATTCCACTTTTCAAGTTCTCCATCTATACGGAAAGTACCCGAAAATATGGCGCAGTTAACCATATCCCTCTGTGAAACCTGTTCTAAGATAGCCTCACCATCTCTTCCGTAATCCTCAAGCTTATGGTCAACCAGTAATAATAGCTGGTGTTTGGCATCAAGTCGTGCCATCAAAGCATCACGTTCTTGACCAAATTTCTCAGGTGTCAGATAATGCTGTTCAATAGTAGTGGGGAGAACACTTTCAAACTTGGCCTTTAACTCATCAGCATTTTCTGCTTTCACACCCCATGACGCACATGCTTCCTGACGTTCTGCTTCTGGTGTCTCATTCCACCAGTCTTCAAACTGTTCCTCCCACAGATCTGGCAGGGAAATAAACGTTACCTCTGGCAAATGCTGACCAACATACACTTTGGCCCTCTCCTTATCAACTGTTGTATTCCCAAACTTGTCGTCCACATACACAAAACTGGTTATGTGAGCCCCTTGTAGCATCGCTGCCGCACGTTCTCGTAACTGCTCCATAAACTAATCTATAATGCTTGCAAAGTTCAATACAAATCTATATCGTTGTCCCCTTTCATTACGTGCTTCATCCAACACAACATCGCACCCGTCTCCGTTTAGCAGGTTACGAATGATGTATAAACCAAGACCACGTCCCTCACCTACAGGTTTGCGCGTTACGAATGGATCGAAGACGGAATCTTCCACACTACGTTCTATTCCCCATCCGTTATCTTCAAAATACACATAGGGTTTCCTGATAAAGGCCCGTATCATGAGATTATCTGTCTTCTCCAGTTCTCCATACTTCCGTAGCCAATATAGGGAATTATTGATGAGGTTGTCAAACACTTGGATCAACTTACCTTTATTTATAACAACAGCAAAGTCTTCAACAGCATCAATTCTAAATGTGATACCATACCTATCCAGCTTTTCCTGATAAAAGTTATGTTCGTCGTTCATCAAAAGTTCGGAAAGTGTAATACGCTCTTTCTTTTCTTTATTATATTTGAATGAACTGTCCAAATGCTTCAATTGGGAACGGATAGAACTTACGGTCGTCTTTACATACTCAACCAGCAACAACACATCTGCTTTGTCAATCGAGTCCTTTTCCTTTATTTGCTTAGAGAGTTTCTTACTTTCTTCCAATAACCGTGTCGTTACTTGCCCCATATCGTGCGACACCATCTCTGACACCAGCCCAAGCGAGGCTAAAGAAATAACTTCCTCAAGTTGCATTCTCATCTGCTCAACCATCGGCGTGATAATGTCAATGGACTCTTTAAGCTCTGGAGCAGACTCCATCACTTCCAGCGCCTGCTTTAACAATCCGCTATATCGGCCTAACACATCTGAAGTCTTGCGAAGGGTTTCCTCCTTAGTCTGTATGTCGGCCGAGAACATGGATCCGTCGTTTACAGCCTCGACCTGACTTCGAAGTTGAGTTATCTCATGATTTGCAATACGAAATGACTCCATTAGACTCTTACCTTTTTGAGCAGTTTCCTCAATCTGGCGGACCGCAGAATTATAGGTTCGTATCTTCCCTGACTGTTGACAATCGTTGACATATGAATTGAAAGTACGGCGCAGAATCTGCATAGCTTCGTTGACACGTCGAATTACTTCTTGATTAATCGCATAAAAACTGCGATAATAGTCGTTGTCTATAAGCCCTTCTCGATCCGTCTTATCTTTCAACTCTTTATTCTTCTCCTCATCTATAGCGACATAGCCTATTACATTACCAGGCCGAAGTCCGTAAAAAGAAGATCCACTTGTTTGACCTTTATAAAGAGCCAGCCAGTCTTGACCGTCTATACCGTAAGGTTTAATCGCAAAGCCATTACGGTAAAGCTTAACGCCTATTTGGTTTTGCACAAAGGTCTTATATATATCAAAATTCTTGTAAATCCTCGACCAAAGGTCGTTTTCAATATTTAGGGCAAACTCCCGAATCCGTCCTTTGAAGGGTCCGGGATCAGAAAAGCCTTTTTCAAAAAGCGTCTCCTCACCCAATAGGCTTGTGTCAATCTCATCTGAGAAATGCAAATAAACACCATTATCACCTTTCTTGAATCTTGAACTCTTCTTCTTATTCAATAAAAATCTCAAAAACGAATCGCCGTTGTCGGGCACAATCAATTCATTATACCTATCTGTGTTTTGAGTGTTACCGCGAAGTTTCTGCAAACGGATATCCATTTCCAAAACAGCCTTCCTATCTTTATAGGTAAAGGATATATCACTGAGACATATCTCATCAAGACGTTTATAGTCACCCTCTATATCAATTCTTTCTCCATTAATTGTCAAATATACTCTGAACGGCTTCGTCTCTTGATATGGAGATATCAGTTGGCTTATTTGTGCCTTGAATTTTTCCATATTGCTTCCTCTCCATGTTAGCCTGTCGGAAAGGCCGGTTAATACAAGTCTTGTACCCTTGGCCTTTTCAAAAGGTTCATGGTCCATTTTTACCTCAACTGAAGACAGACTTTTCACCTTATCGAATGATGACCATTCAAAACCTGCATGAATATAGTCATCGTTTATCGTTTTGGAAAAAATCTCACATACTTCTGCCAACCGTTGCGTACTAAGCCTACCCAGCCCCTTGTCTCCAAGAGGTGTTCGCTTCTTCTTTGTTTTGGGCTTTATACCATTGACTGCCCGCTTTTTAGAATATGATATTACCAACCAGGATTCTCTGATTGTCTTTTCGTTCATACCATCGCCATCATCTTCTATGGTAATATACCCTTTCCCTCCCTTATAAAACAGTCTGCTGTCCAGAAGTTCTTCTTCAGTATTGATAGTAACCTTTACATAGTCAGCATCTGCATCATACGAGTTTTTTATCAACTCCATGATGGCTGTTACGGAATCTGAAACCAACTCAGAACCCAGTTGTTTGATAACGTGAGGATTTATCTTAAATTTCCCTTTCATTGTTATTCCATTTTTCGAAAAATGAGTATATGCTCCTTCTCCATGGTTTGCGAACAACTATTCTTGCGGGCTTGCTTCTTGTTCAAAATATGGCGCTCTGCCCGCTCAAACAGATTAATGCCACGTGACTCCATTAACTCTACCAGTATCTGGTCATTGGGAATTTCCCTGCCACCCACAAAGCGATTGCCAATAGTCCAAATATAGAAGGCATCGTCTTTCATTGAAGCAATTATCTTGTCAAGACTGACATCAAAGTCCGAAATAAAACTCAGAGTTTTGTAATACTTCTCCCTTTCTTCAGCAGGCACGCTATCGAAGAAAAATCTGAGCGTCGGGGCGTGGCCATACACTGATTCTATCGTTGCCAGAAGTTCTTTTCTGTTAATTTTACCGCCAAGACTCTGTCTGTCTATCTCCTGTGTTGTTTTTACGTAGTTGTAGGGGCAACTCAAATCCTTCGCATCGATCCACTGTAATGGCAGGTAAGAAGTCTGTCCGTATGTCACCGTGGTATGATTGTCACCGTATGGGGGCGATGATACCAGTAAGTCAAATTTTATATTTGACAACACATCATCCTTTGTGTTTCCCCAACAAATATCTTTTTCTACTTCTAAATCTCTTCCATGATTCTCAGAGTCCAGTTTATTCCAATAAATTTCAATATCTTCTATTCCACGGTTAACGAGAGTAGAAAACTCTTTGATAACGTTAATGTCACGCTTCTCGATGTCAACTTCGCTCCGACGATGAAGTTTAAAGGTTGACGTACGGTCATTACTGCCTGTACGGATTACTTCCGACATAATCACCCACAGGAATTTGCGAATCGACAGCTGCTCAACACCTTGTATGGCACGACGAATCTTGGACAAGTCAATTTGAATATTCTTATTAAACCACTTATCTATGTTGGAGAATGAAACATCAATTGTATCGCCAGCATCTTGCAAAATATGGTTCACAACATCCCGGCATAGTTCCTTCAGTAGAACTACATTATATCTTTCTACCTTAGCTTGGGTAAGCATAACCGCAAACGGATTGATGTCCTGGCCATATACATTAAAACCAAATTCCATACACGACATAAGCGATGTGCCAGAACCCATAAAGGGATCCATTGCCCAAGCTCCTTGAGGTAGTGTATCTGCCACGGCCTGTATGACCGCATATTGTGTGGCAGGTACCATCATGGCTGGATACATAAATAGCCGGTGCAGATTTTCACTTCTATCTGCACCTTCGCCATCGAGAGTTTTATTCTCTCTGAGGGCGTTCAACTGTTGGCGTATCGCCTGTATTTGCGTATCACTTACCATTTTTTTATTCAGGGCATATTATCCCAATTTATTTTGCAAAAATACAACTTTTCCCGCATTTGGAGTTTGTTTTCGCCGCTTTTAACGTTTCTTTACCAATTAACTGTTTACCCGAACCATGAACCATAATTGATGCGCCAGACACAGGTAAATAGTCTTTCTTTCTGACATAATTTTATGATCGTTTTATTTATTTCTCTTCTTTTCTCCCTTGCCCCCGCGATTCCATCGCACTATTTCTTAGCCACAGTTCCCTGAGGTTTTCCGTAGGGCCATCACCTCAATGTACTCATCTCCTTCTCCACCATCTCCATCAGCTTCGGCATCATCTCTATCTTCCGACACTTGACCTTATTGTAAATTATTAAACTCTCATAAATCACCCTTCAGGGCGAAAGCTTTGTGATTTATACTAAAACTATGATGAGGAGGGTCTTCCCTCGTAATTAATTAAGTCTCTCATATATAGGATAGATTTAGAGAGATAGAATTTTCTTCGGTTCGCTTCTTTTTGAAAAGAAGAAGAACAATCCCTTTTGCTTCTTTTCTAAAGAAGGTATTATCCCATAAATCCCTGTTTCCGTATTTCCATCAGTCCCTTTTCAATTTCCTCGATTGAGAACCGTCCACCCCACATCCGATAGATGTGGGGAGGTGTTATGTAGCCGATGTCCATATCTCTGTCATTTACTTATACCAATGCTCTTTGGGTCTTCTTTGAGGCCAGAAGACATAGGAGCAGAATTGCCAGAGGGCTTTAGCCAACGATGGCAGTTTTGATGGTATCGACGATATATTTAACATCATCATCAGAAACGTATGGACCTGCAGGTAAACACATACCGACTTTGAATAAAGCTTCAGACACACCATTCACATATGCAACTGAGTTATCATAGGTAAGGCACTCTGCACCAGAGGGCAACTTTTCACTTTTCACTTTTCCCTTTTCACTTGTACGGCAGTACACTGGTTGTTTGTGCATGGGTTTCCAGACAGGACGGGCCTCTATCTGCGCTTTGTCGAGTGCTACACGCATGGCTTCTACGTTGGCATTTGGTTCGCAATCGGTATGAGCAGACTCTGCGGCATGAATAACACCAGCTGCACCACCTACAGCACCAGTCACGATAGTCTTATAAGCATCCTCCTGTCCCTTTACCATCACATTCTCATCGATAGTGATGGTGCAAAGCCAGTAGTTAGAGTCATAATCACCATTATTAGGCTGAGAATGTACATGTACTCCCGGTACATTAGCCAACAGTTCTTCGTACATCTTCTGCACGTGCTTATGATGAGCAAGGTGGTCATTGACCACCGTCATCTGTCCACGGCCAATACCAGCACAGATATTACTCATACGATAGTTATATCCTATCTTCTCGTGCTGATAGTATGGATAGCTCTCACGATACTGAGTAGCGTACATCATAATCTCGCGCCAGTGCTCCTCGTCCTCTGTAATCAGTGCACCACCGCCAGAGGTGGTAATCATCTTGTTACCATTGAACGACAGCACACCATATTTACCAAATGTACCCAGCGTCTGACCTTTATACTTAGAGCCAAAGCCCTCTGCAGCATCCTCCACAACAGGGATGCCATACTTGTTCGCTATCTCCATGATGCGGTCAGCCTTGTATGGCATACCATACAGAGCCACTGGCACAATGGCCTTGGGGTATTTACCCGTCTTCGCCTTACGGTCCTTGATAGCTTCTTCCAACAGTTCTGGGTCGATGTTCCATGTATCAGGTTCAGAATCCACCAACACTGGAGTAGCTCCCAGATATGTCACAGGGTGTGTAGAAGCACAGAATGTAAATGATTGCACAATCACCTCATCACCAGCCTTCACACCAGCGGCCAGCAGTCCAAGATGCACCGCCGCAGTACCAGCAGACAATGCGACGACGCGCTTTCCCTCACCGACGAACTCCTCCAGGTCTTTCTCAAACCCATTCACATTCGGTCCCAGAGGAACCACCCAATTAGTATCAAAGGCTTCTTTAACATAGCGCTGTTCTGCGCCATCTTCTGACATGTGCGCTAAGCACAAGTATAATCTTTTACGTTCTGACATAATATATTTAGTTATTTGTTTTTACTATTATTACCTTTCATAGCAGTCACAATTACCCTTTCAAATCAATCCCTTATTATCCAATCTGGAATGATGTACATCCTTCTTCAATCCATATTTTTCCATCAAATCCACTATCACGC
>Ga0256405_10009964_pt1 | contig 12765 bp, 9 predicted proteins | sample RumenRJG_02DNA_FD_189096 | JGI IMG/M metagenome (GOLD analysis project Ga0256405, IMG submission 189096) | Bovine rumen microbial communities from Lethbridge, Alberta, Canada - RJG_02 | ecosystem: Host-associated > Mammals > Digestive system > Stomach > Rumen | place: Canada: Alberta | collected...
AGGAGCGAGATCAGGACGGCGAAGATCGCGTAGGTCTCCACAAGAGCGGAGGAGGTGATCGCCTTACCGACCTGGTCGGGGCGCTTGGCGATCAGATTGATGCCGGAAGCGGCGACGCGCGCCTGACGGATCGCGGAAAAGTATCCGACAAAGGCGATCGGCAGAGCCGCGGCAAGCAGATATCCGCCCTGGCCGAGATCGAGCCGGAGAGGCGCGGAGCTGAGCGCGCCGGTCTTGAAGATGATCAGAAACGCCGTGATCAAACCGTAGATGCCCTGCGTGCCGGGGAGCGCCTGCAGAAGCAGCGCTTTACCGAACATCGAGGGATTCTCGGTCAGAAGACCGGAGGAAGCCTCCCCGACGAGGGAAACGCCCTTGGCGCTGCCGAGGCCCGGCAGGATCGTGGCAAGCGCCGCGCCGAGGAAGGCGAGGTTGTTGCCGGAAAAAACGTGGGAAAGCAGTTCAACGAAGGTCATGATAATTTTTCTCCTTGTTTCAGTTTTATCTTGTTTTTTATCGCATCATCGGTCGGAAGGGGCGTCCGCCGGTTCCTCCGAATACTCGTTTGAGACCGAGAGCGGGGCAAACGGTTCTCCCCCGTCCTCAAAGAACTTGCCGAAAAATTCGATATACTGCAAACGGCTGGTATGGACGAAGGTGCCGAGCAGGTTGATCGCCAGATTGAGCAGATGCCCGAAGAGGAACACGAGGATCATCACAAGGAATCCCACGACGCTCGGGCCCCCTATGGTGGCGAGGATATTGACCACCTGCCCGACCACGGCGGAGGCGAGCCCCAGCGCCATGATGCGGGAGTAGGAGAGCAGGTCCGACGCGTAGTTGATCAGCCCGTAGAGACTGCCGAGTCCCTTGATAAACTTCATAAAGATGTTCTTTTCATGTCTGCCCTGCGTGAAGACCATCGCGCAGACGCCGGCGACCAGCACCCAGATCCCGCCGGGCACGCCCGCGGCAAAAAGCCCGATCCCGGCGAACAGCAGCCACGGGCTGCCGATATCGAGGACCGCGTCCAGCGCGTGACCGCGCCGGATCATCATATAGCCGCGCACCGCCATACCGGCGATCAGATGGACGGCGCCGACCCCGAGGGAGAGGATCAGGAAGCCCATCGGGTTCTGCAGCGGGTCGAGCAGGAGCGCGAGACTCTCGGGGGCGCGGACGCCGAGCATATTGTTCATCAGCTGCAGCGGGAAATCGCCGAAGTAAGAGCCGAGCAGTACGCCCCAGACCATACAGGAGAGGCCGCACCAGCCGAACATGGAGAGAAAACGCTTCATCGTCGCCTTCAGCGGCAGGAGCTTGACGGCGAGCAGGCAGACAAGGGAAAGGACGAAGCCGTATCCCGCGTCGGCGAACATCAGGCCGAAAATGATGATGTAAAAGATCCCCATGACCGCGGTCGGATCGTAGCTGCCGTAAAGCGGGTAGGAATACATCCCCATCACCCACTCGAAGTTTGAGAAAAAGCTCTTGTTCTCGAGAAGGACAGGGGGCTCGTCCCCCTCCGCCGGGTCGGTCAGCTCGTACGCGCAGCCGTAAAGATCGAGCACGGCCGCGGCTTTCGCCGCGTTCTTTTCCGGCACCCAGCCGGAGAGGAGGTCGGTATGCTCGGTCCCCGCGAGCCCTCCGGCGGCGTCGAGCGCCGCGAGGGAGGTCTTTTGCAGGTCGGAGAGGATCTCCGCTTCGGCGATCCCGCCGGCGAGGAGCGAAAGACGCTCCTTGAGTCCCTCCTCCTCCGCCGCGAGAGAGTCGAGACGGCGCTGCGCGCGCTCGCCCTCTACCGCCGGCGTATCCTTCATCTCCCGGAAGGACGCGCGCAGGAAGCCGTGCGCGGAGAGGATGCGGGAGACCTCGTCGTCCGCGTCCTGATGGCAGAGGACCGCGACATAGAGGGCCGTGTTGTCGGCGCCGATCTCCTCCAGCATCGCGCTGTGCTCCGAGAGCTCCTCGGAGATGCGGCTGAGCAGCGTCCCCGCGGGGAAGCTGCCGGTAAACACCTCGGTCAGGCGGGTGGAAACAAAGGAAAGCGGCATATCGTAGGCCCGCCACGCGCGGCAGAGGGCGAGATCGCCCTCGGCGCGGACCCGTTCCGCCCCGATCTCCGCCAGTCTGCGGCGGATCTCTCCGGCGGCGCGGACCGTCTCCTTCGCCTTCTCCGCCCGTCCCGAGCGCTCAAATTCCGCGAGATCCGCGGACATCAGAGGGGAGAAGAGCGGTTTTTTTGCCTTTGAATACGGGTGGAGCAGCTCCAGCGCCTGCGTCGTTTCGGCGATCTCGTTCTCCAGTTCCGCCCGCCGCCCGTCCGGGGGCGGGAGAGCGAGACCGCTCGCCGCGGCGCTCTCTTCGGCGGCACGCTCGAGCGAGACGCACCGGAGGCGCATCAGTTTTTTGATCAGGCGGTCCGTGTCCTCCCGCAGGCAGAACGCGGACAGCCGTTTCATTTTGCTTATTGCCATTGAGAGAGCACTCCTTCGCAGATCAGGCGGACCGCCTCCTGCTTTCTCTCTTTTGCGGCGGCGAGGATCCTGTCCGCTTCCTCGCGGGCTTTTTCCTCCGCCTCGCGGATGCTCTTGTCCGCCGCCTCCCGCGCTTTTATCTGCGCGCCGGCGCGGATCGCCTCCGCCTGCTCCTCCGCTTTTGCGTACAGGGCTTTGCCCTTTGCGTGCGCGTCGGCGAGGAGCGCCGTGTTTTCCGCTTTTGACTCGGCGATCCGGGCGGCGGCTTTTGCCTCCGCTTCTCGGATCGTTTTGACTGCTTCGCTGATCACGGGTTCTCCTTCCTTGCAGATCGATGATCGCCTTTGAAAACAAAATCCTGCCTCGCAAGGCCTATCTGATTTATTATAGCACAGTCTTGCGCTCTCTGCAATCTTTCAGGGGAGTTTTTTTTGACTTTTTTTGGTTTTTTTTACCTACCTTTCCGCTTCCGCGCCGGACAAGGATCCCGCGGTCGGCGAGCCAGAGGGACTCAGCCGCCTCCCGCCGCACGGGGCGCCCCCGCAAAAAGAGCGCAAACTCGGCGCAAAAGCGGAGCGCCGGATGGCCGCGTACCGTCTCCCGTCCCCGCAGCGTGACCTCCAGCCGCGCCGCCGGGCGGGAAAAGCGGAGCTTCCCCTGCCCGCGGCTCTCCTCAAAGGCGCGCTCCGCCGCGGGCAGGAGCAGCTCCTCCGCCCCGGAGAAAAAGCGCTCCGCCAGCGCCAGATAGAAGGCGTTGACCGCCGCCGCGCCCCCGGCGCCGGAGACGACCGGGATCAGCGCCAGCGCCTCCGCGCCCGTCTCCCCGCCCGCAAGCGGGAAGACGCGCAATATCCGCTTTTGTTCCACCGCCGCCGGCTTCTCACACACCCCCTCTTCCCTTTCCTTTTCCATTTCACACCGCCTTTCGCACCATTATATGCGGGAAACAGAAAAAAACGACCGGGGGACCCGGTCGTTTTTTTCAGGGCTTTTTGACGGTGTAACCGGCCTGCGCGTTGACGGTCAGCTCCTCCCCCGCCGCCGAGCGGACGGTCAGAGGGTCGGAGAGAAGGATCGCGGCGCTGCCGGCGCCTGCCAGACGGGAGGAAAGCTCCTCTCCGCCGGCAGAAAAGAGCCGGATATTCTGATAAACGGCGTCCGGGACGCGTTCCGCCGGCGCCGTGCTCAGAGCGGCGGAAAGGCTTTGCACGGCAAAGAAATCGGTGAGATAGGGATGGCGGAAAAGGGTCGTTCCCCCCTCTTTTACCGTATAGTAGCCCTCCTCCCCGTAAAGGGGAAAGACGCGGAAAAGGGAGGCGGCGGTACCGGACTCCCCGCGGAGGGTAGCGGCAACCAGCGTTTCCCCGTTTTTCTGCGCGTAGAGACAGTACTCCGCCGCGCTCCCGCCCGAAAGGACGAGGGAGAGCCCGCTCGCCGTCGTCAGATACCCGGCGTCAAAGCCCGCCTCCTCCAGCCCGCGCGCGACGTACTGCAGCCGGTACGCGTCATAGAGCAGATCAAGATCGAGAGCGGGAACGTCCCCGCCGAGCCGGTCGAGGAACGCGGTATATGCGGCGCTGTAGGTCAGCGTGACCGTCTTTTTCTCCCGGTCGAAGGCAAGAGCGCCGACGCCGTTCTCCCGGATCAGGGCGGAAAGCTCCCGGAGGAGCTCCGCCGTCTCCCGGTCCGCGACGGGATCGCGCCGGTCCTGCTCGTAGCCGTAGATGAGAGACTCCCGCCAGGCGCGGACGGCACCGCCGAGGACGCTGTACCCTTCCCCGCGCGCCGTCTTTTCCCACGCGTCCGAGAGGACGGAAAAGAGCGCGTCGGAGACGGCGAGGGGCGTCCCTCTCTGCTTTGTCAGCGAGGCGAGGTTGACTACGCCGGGATAGGTATTCTCCGGGTCGAAGAGGCGGAAGCTCTCCTTCTGGAGCGCGGTATACGCCTCTTTCACTTCCTGTTTCCGGGTCTTGATCTCGCCGCTGGAGCCGGTAAAGGTGTAAACGAGGCTCATACCGGCGTTGTAGTAGGGCAGGTCCGCGTCCGGATCGGTGACGATCTCCTGCGGGCCCGGCTCCTGATAGCCCATCCGGTAGACGCCGTAGCCGATCGAAGACAGGGCGATCGCGAGCGCGGCGAAAAAGAGGACGAGCCGGACGACGTTCTTTTTATCGGAAAAGAAGGGCTTGTCCTCCGCCGGAAGCAGCGGCTTTTCGGTTTTTTCCTGTTTTTTCATCACTTCAAAAAACGACGGACCGCAGAGCGATCCGCCGTTCTTCCTTTTTTAATTTCCGAAACGGATCTTTTTGTATTCCTCGATCTCCTTTGCGTTGCCGAAGACCATGTGTCCGTTGCCGATGTCGCAGAGCTGCGGCTCGTCGGTGGAGTAGTCGTGCACCGAGGGATCGTATACAAAAAGCTTTTTCTTCTTTTCGATGATCGGATCGGGGATCGGGATCGCCGAGAAGAGGGACTTGGTGTAGGGGTGGAGCGGGTAGGCGAACAGCTCCTCCGTCTCCGCGATCTCCATGATGCGTCCCTTGTAGATCACGACGATCCGGTCGCTGATGAAGCGGACGATGGAGAGGTCGTGGGCGATGAAGAGGTAGGTCAGCCCGCGCTCCTGCTGGAACTTCTTCAGCAGGTTGAGGACCTGGGCGCGGATGGAAACGTCCAGAGCGGAGATCGGCTCGTCGGCGACGATGAACTCCGGCTCCATCACGATGGAACGCGCAAGTCCGACGCGCTGCCGCTGCCCGCCGGAGAACTCGTGCGGATAACGGGTGAGGTGCTCCGGGAGGAGCCCGACGTCGCGGGTGATCTTTTCGATCTTGGAGATCCGGTCCTTTTCGTCCTTATAAAGGTGGAAGTTGTAGAGACCCTCCGAGATGATGTACTCGATCGTGGCGCGCTCGTTGAGGGAGGCGGCGGGATCCTGGAAGATCATCTGGATCTTGCGGATGACCTCGCGGTCCTCGGCGCGGGAGAGCTTGCCGGAGATCTTCTTCCCGTCGTACCAGATCTCCCCGCTCGAGCAGGGGTTGATCCGGACGATGGCGCGTCCGATCGTCGTTTTGCCGGAGCCGGACTCGCCGACAAGCGAAAGGGTCTCCCCTTTGTAGATGTCAAAGCTGACGTTGTCGACCGCTTTGAACGCCTTTTTCTTGCGGCCGAAGACCACGCTGAGGTTCTTGATCGAGAGGAGGACTTGCTTTTCGTTTTGCGTTTCAGCCATGTTCTGCCTCCTTACGAATCAAACTCGATATAGGTCTTGCTGATCTTCTCGTGCAGGTCGCGGATGTTCTCCGGCGCCTCGACCTTCGGCGCGCGCGGATCGAGCAGCCAGGTCTTGGCCCAGTGCGTATCGCTCACCTTAAACATCGGCGGCTCCTCGACAAAGTCGATCGCCATCGCGTAGCTGCTGCGCTGGGCAAACGCGTCGCCCGTGATCTTGTTATAGAGCGAGGGGGGCGTGCCGGGGATGCTGAAGAGGTCCGTCCCCTTCTGACAGAGCTGCGGCAGAGAGGAGAGCAGCGCCCAGGTGTAGGGGTGGCGCGGATCGTAGAAGATATCCTCGACCGTGCCGAGCTCGACGATCTGCCCGCCGTAAAGAACGGCGACGCGCTCCGCCACGTTGGCGACGACCCCGAGGTCGTGCGTGATATAGACGGTGGTAAAACCGAGATCGCGCTGCAGGTCCTTGATCAGCCGCAGGATCTGCGCCTGGATCGTCACGTCGAGCGCGGTGGTCGGCTCGTCGCAGATCAGGATCTTCGGCTGGCAGGAGAGCGCGATCGCGATGACGATACGCTGCCGCATCCCGCCGGAATACTCAAAGGGATAGTCGTTGAAGCGCTTTTCCGGGTCGGGGATCCCGACCTTTGCCATGATGTCGAGCGTGCGCTGACGCGCCTCTGCGTTCGAGCATTTCTGGTGCTTCAGGATGACCGTCATGATCTGCTTGCCGATGGTGATAACGGGGTTGAGCGAGGTCATCGGATCCTGGAAGACGGTGGCGATGCGGCGCCCGCGGATCTGCTGCCAGTCGTTGGTGTATTTGATCTTGGCGCAGTCGATGATGCTGTAGCCGTGCAGGATCTCCGGCTCCTCCCCGCGGTATTCCACGCGGAAGGTAACGACCTCAAAGATCTTGTTCAGCGTCTCGGGATCGGAGAGATCCTCACCCGTCGTCATGGCGAGGCGGAACGCCTTTTTCAGTTTGAAGAGGAAGATCTGCTGCTTACGGAAGGAATACCGGCCGATCGAGAGCAAGATCTCCTGCGCGATGCGGTGATTGCGCGCCAGCACGTCCTCGCGCAGGCCGAGGGGATTGTCCCCGGTCACGGGTACGTCGGGCGTTTTGATCTTCTGATCGCGCAGGGCGGTGAGCCGGGCGATCTCGTCCTTGTGGGCGGTTGCCTTGGAAGAGTCCGCCGCATAGGCGCTCTTGCGGCTCGCAAGCAATTCGACGCGCTCCCGTTCGAGCGCGGCTTTTTCCTGCTTGAGGGCGGCGATGGCGGCGACCGTCTTTTCATACTCGGCGACGTCCGCCTTTTTGTCGAGAGTCCAGAGATAGTTCTGCTTGTCGATCGCGTCCCCGTCCTTTTCCGCGATGCGGGCGGCGAAGTCCGCCTCCTCGTCGAGGCTGAGGCCCCGCTCGTGCCGGATCTGCTCCCGCAGAGCGGAAAGCGCGTTGTACTCGGCGGCGCCGCGCTCGAGCGGCGAATAGCCGTTGAGCCATTTTTCCACGCTCTTCAGCGTGCGGCGGTTGCGGGAGGTGAGTCTGACGTCGGTGACGGAGAGCTCGTCGTCTGAGAAGATGATCGAGCCCTGGGGGATAAAGCCGTTGGAATCGAGCATCCCGGCAAAGGTCTTGGTAAGGACCGACTTGCCGGAACCGGACTCGCCGACGATGGCGATCGACTCGTTTTCATAGATATCGAGGCTGACGTTGCGGATCGCGGTGAGGATACGCCCGCGGACGTTGAACTTGACGACAACGTCACGCAGGGAGAGGAGGACTTTCTTTTCTTCGTTCATGTTCTGCCTCCTTACATATGGGTCCGCGGGTCAGAGGCGTCCGCCAGGTTCTGACCGAGAACGTAGAGGATAACGGTGATCGCGGAGGCGATCGCAACGGGAGCCCAGAACGCCCACGGGAAGGTCAGGAAGGCGCTCTGCGCCTCCTCGATCATCCGGCCGAGGGAGGGGACCTCCGCCGAGAGGCCGGCGCCGATGTAGGAGAGATAAACTTCCATCGAGATATAGGAAGGAAGCTCGGTCGCAAGCAGGGTAACGATCACGGAGGTAAGGAACGGCAGAATGTTCTTGGAGATCATACGGGGGATCGGCGTGCCGAGGCAGCGGGAGGCGAGCGAATACTCGCGGTCGCGGATGATCATGACCTGCGTACGGAAGAAGTAGGCGATGCCGAGCCACCCCGTGACCGTCAGCGCGAAGACGAAACTCCAGAAGCCGGAGCCGATGATATAGACCAGAACGATGATGAGAAGAATGTAGGGGACGTTGGCGATGATGTTGTAGATGACGAGCATCACCGCGTCAAACTTCTTGGAGTAGCCCCAGATCGCGCCCATGACGATGCCGACGAGCATATTGATCGCCGCGCAGATCGTTGCGAGCGTCAGAGAGGTACGGGCGGAGGCGACGATGCCGTAGAAGATCGAGTTGCCGAAGTTGCCGGTGCCGAGCATCCACTTCAGCGAGAAGCCGCCGTAATATTTTATCGCCTCGGCGGGGCTGAGGTTGAAGGTCTCGGGGTGCATCACGTTTTCCATCGGGTCATATTCCCAGAAGAGCGGCATCACAAAGGAGGTGATCAGGATCAGCGCGAGGCAGAGCAGAAGAAAGATGTTGATCTTTTTGCGGAAGAAAACGCGGAAAACGCTCTTCCAGTAGGAATAGCGGGGCGCGATGATCTTCTCGGACGCGTTGGGGTCGATCTCGACAAAACGGAAGAGATCGCTCTTGTCCGAAACGGCTTGTGCTGCGTTTGTCATCTTCCGCCACCCCTTTCGCTGGAGAGTGAGATACGAGGATCGTATTTGGCGAGAAGCAGATCGCCGAGGATGAGAGAAACAATGCTGAGGAAGGTATAAAAGACCGTGCAGGCGACGATGATGCCGTTATCGTGCGAGTTGATCGCGGTGGTCAGCAGGGCGCCGACGCCGGGCACGCCGTAAACGCGCTCGGTGATCAGTGCGCCCGTCAGGCACCCGAGGATGCTGCCCGGGATGCCATGGACGATCGGGATCATCGCGTTGCGGGAAATGTGGGTGCGGTAGATCTCCCTCTCGGAGAGGCCCTCCGCACGGGCGAACTTGACGTAGTCGGAGTTCATCTGGTCGATCATATAGCGGCGCATCCACTTCATTAAAGAGCCGATCCACGGCAGAGCCAGCGAGATCGTAGGCAGGACGTAGGCAAGGAACTTGGTCTGCGCGTTGGCAAACTTGTAGGGGAGATCGAAGGTCTTGGTCGCGAACGCCGCGAACATGAAGATATACGCGAGGCTCGGGACCGCGATAACAAAGATGATGTAGAAGTTACCGATCTTGTCCGCGAGCTTATCCTTGCGGCGCGCCATCAGGATGCCGAGCGGCAGCCCGATCAGATAGGCGAGCGCGGTCGCGACAAGGCCGATCACAAAGGAATTCTCCAGCATCGAGAGGCCGGTGCGGTGCATCGAATAGGAGGTATAGTTGTCCGGGAACAGTTCCCTGTCCGCCTCGCGGGTCATCGGGTTGTAGGTAAGACTGTGGAAGTCGATCGCCGTTTCCACGTACTGATCGGTGCCGATCAGGTTGGGATACTGCTGGCGGAAGACGTTCAGCTCGCCGGCAGGCGTGGTGATGACGGTGCTGATCTCCTGCCCGCGGTACTTGGTGTAGGAGGTACCGAGGTTGAGATGCGCCCAGTTCTGATGGATAAAGGGGAAACGTCCGTCAAAATAGAGGAGATACTTGTGCGTCGTACCGGAGCCGACAACGGCAAACAGCCCGCTGTACGGATCCTTCTCAAAGCGGACGTAGCGCTCGGTGAGATTGGGATCCTCCACGTCGCTTGTACTCTCAAACGAAATAAAGTCGCGGATATAATAGAAGAGCCGGAGCAAGGGGTTGCGCTCGCGCACCGCGATCAGGTAGGCGCCGCCGCCGGGCTTGAGTTTCCCGCTCTTATAGGTATCGGGGTCGAGACGGATGACCTTATAGCTGTCCTTGCCGTCATACTGTTCGTAAAACTCCTTGACGGAAGGGTTTTCCTTATAACTGTCGTCCCTTGACTGGATCGCGTTCCGGTCCGCGAGAAAAGCCTCGGAGTCGTCATAACCGTCCCCGAGCTGCGCCCGATATTTATTGCCGAGAAAGTCCGTGTAGTTGACAAAGTTCAGATAGCCGAACTTCTGGAACTGCATATATTCGTAATATTTCTGGTCGTTGCCCGCTTTTTTGTTCCAGAGGTCATCCGTCTGGAAAATGACGTTGCGGTTGATCGCCGTATAGACGAGCAGCATCACGACCATCACGACCACGAGCAGCGAGAAGATCGAAAACAGTATCCGCTTTAAGAGGTATTTCCCCATTGTCTGTTTCCGCCGCCAAAGGAATTGGTCAGACGTTCTCCTTTTTCGTCAATTTTCGCGCTTTTCCGTGAAAAGCTCGATTCCGGCCTTGAACGGACGCTCAAAGACAGGATCGAACCTTGCACAAAAAAAGGGATGAAAATAAAGGTTTTGAGATACGGGGCGGAAAACCGCCCCGTATCTCAAGATACGCAATTGCGTTGCTATTCAGCCCGTTTTGCTCAGAAGAGGCCGAGGAGCTTGACCATGTAGCCGCCGGAAGCGAAGGTGTCCAGATAGGTGGACGGATCGCCGTAGTCGGGGCCCCAACCGGAACCGTAGAAGAGATCGTTGTTCATCTCTTTACCGGTAGCGGCGCGGTAACCGGAGGCGTAGAAGTCGGCGTCAACGGTCGCCTCAACGAGGTTGATGACGACGTTCTCGGCGCCGAGCACGCCCTCGATCGACTGCTTCACGGCGTTGGCCTGAGCGGTCTGGTTAGGGGAAGGAGAATAGTACACAACGTCGATGACGATCGGGAAGGTGACGCCCTTCGCGGTCAGGTCGGCCTTCGCAGCGGCGAACGCGGCCTTCGCGGCGTCAGGCTGATACCAGCCGTTCACGCCGTCCTTGACGTCGATCTTGCAGCCGAGCTGGTCGAGATAGTACTGGACCATCTCGCCGTAGAAGGTACCGGCCTTCCAGGTCTTGCCGTCCACGGTGGTGTCCTTCTCAAGCGCGACGAACTCGGGGTGCGTGTACATATTGCGGAGGTTCGTGAGCTTCAGATCCTCGCCGCGGGTAACGGCGTTGTAAGCGGCCTTGTCGAAGGAGTAAAGGACCGCCTTACGGAAATCCTTGTTCTGCATCGCAAGGTAGTTGTCGATCTTCTGCGCGTCGGTCTTCTTGGAATCGCAGGCGCCGTTCTCAAGAACGAAGGTCTTGCGGTTCAGGTTCAGAGCGCCGAGGTAAGAGGTGGAGGTGGTGTCGGAGACGTAGGAATACTTGTCAAAGAGACCGTCGGTCTTCGCCAGATCCAGCGTACCGGAGGCCTGGGAGAGGCCGGTGCCCGGGTAGGTGCCCTTCTTGACGTCTTCGTAGATCGCCTTCGGGTTCTTGCCGTCGTCATAGACGAAACGGATCTTTTCGAGCGTGACTTTGTCCTTGTTGTAGTAGCCCGGGTTCGCCTCGAGAACGATCTCGGAGTCGGACTGGAACTTGGTGATGCGGAACGGGCCGCAGTAGACCTGAGAGGACACGTCGGTGTTGATACCGTAGGTGTACTTGGTGCTGTCGGCGGAAGCGGTCTTGAAGGCCTCTTTGCCGTACACACCGCCGCGGGACTGATAGAAGGAGTCGCAGATCGGGAGGAAGCAGGAGTAGGTGAGCATGGTCAGGAAGTAGGAGGTAGGAGCCTCAAGGGTAACGACGAGCGTGTAGTCGTCGGTCGCCTTGTAGCCGACTTTATCCCAGGAGCCGCCCTCTTCGACGTACTCGGTCACGCCGGCGACAACGCCTTCCACGAGCCACTCAAGACCGCTCTTGCCGTCGAGCATGTGATGGAAGCCGGCAACGAAGTCCTTTGCGGTGAGTTCAGCATACTCTTTGCCGTCGGCGGTGTACCATTTCACGCCCTTGCGGATCGTGAAGGTGTAGGTGAGACCGTCGTCCGAGATCTTCCACTCGGTAGCGAGAGCGGGCTGCATCTGGCTGAGGTTGTCGTACTCAACAAGGCCGTCCACGGTGTTCACGGTGACCTCGGTGTCGGACTGCATGCTGGTGTTGAGCCAGTCAAAGGTCGCGCACGCGGTGGTGAAGGTGGTGGTGTAAACGGTGTTGAGCTTGCGACCCTTGTCGGTCAGGTACTTGGCAGGATCATAGGTGCCCTCGCCCTTGCAGGCTTTGGCCCACTGATCGAGCAGCTCGGCGCGCTCCTCTTTGGTCAGGAACTCGTCGGAGATGACCATGCTCTTCAGACGGTCATCGTCGTTGCCCCACTGAACGTACGGGACGGTGTGGGGAGCGATACGGCTGATGGTGTACGCGCCGCCCTGGGTGGTGGTCGGGAACATCACAGCCGCTTCGAGAAGAGCCGCCTCCGCCTTCGCAAAGAGGACGAATCTCTCGTCAACGGTCTTCGCGGCCTTCGCCGCATCGACCAGCTTCTGGTACCCGCCGAGGTTCGCTTCGAAGATGTCCTCGTCATCCGCGGGCTTGTAGCTCGTGGGACGGACGAACTCTTCCGCCGGTTTCGTTTCCGGGGTCGTCTCGGCCGGGTTGTTGGGCTTCGTGGTGCAGGCAGCCACGCTGAGGAGCATGCAAGCAACAAGAAGCAGTGCCAACAGTTTCTTCATGTTTTAACCCTCCTTAAAAAGATTAAACAAAAATAATATTTGAATACGGCAGAAGCCGTAATCAACAAAGGAAAAAACGGCGCCAAAACGCGCCAAGACCTCAATTGTTGAATCATTATAGCATAGGGTTTTCGATTTGTAAAGTGTTTTTTAAGGATTTTTTCAGATTTGTTGCAGAAATCTTTTCCCTCCGTTTCCGGGAAACGGGACAGGGGCAAGGTTTTATACATTCTATTATATTATAGAAAGCACCCGTTTTGCAGGAACGGGAAAAAAACTTGCAAAGGCCGTTTACAGGATATGCGGAGGCGCGCGGCGCGTTACCGTTTCCCCTCTCCCCTCCCCCGGGCGA